>Ga0153924_1000648_pt1 | contig 20985 bp, 21 predicted proteins | sample TSNJ008MetaG_FD_104709 | JGI IMG/M metagenome (GOLD analysis project Ga0153924, IMG submission 104709) | Attine ant fungus gardens microbial communities from New Jersey, USA - TSNJ008 MetaG | ecosystem: Host-associated > Fungi > Mycelium > Unclassified | place: USA: New Jersey, Wharton State...
GAAGTACATCTATCAATCAACTCTTACGCTATTGCTCTAATATAGTGATTGTAGTAACCTTGGGCTGTGTGCACGATGGGTTGCATTCAACACAGCTCTCAGCAAGGTTCTTCAGTTTCCTGAAGAGAAAGAAAATCCGCTACATGGATGCGCATTATGTATTGCCATGGATGGTGCAATTGCTGTCATCGGTGTTGATGGGTTCCAGCTGTGTGTTTTTCCGTTTCTCTTTCATAGTCAGCAGGAATCAACTCTTTTCAGCCTGTATCTCATTCCTGGCGCGCCAGCAAAGCTTGAATCGCTGTGTCTTGGAGGACATAACCTACTACTCATATATGCTGACCGTCGCTGTCGACTGTGGGATGTGCGTACGAAAGAGTTCTGGAGATCAATGAGCTTGGAGAAAGCTCAAGAAATGCTGGACCAAGGGGGGTGGACACGCATGTAAGCTGCTCGTTGATGATTTCTGAAACGATAAAAACCATAACTATAGGGATCTGGTTAAAAAATTCTCAACGTCTGCCGTCTGGGACATCCCTGCCCCGCTGCCGATGGCTTCAGATGCTGGTGCGCTGTCAGATAATACGATAGCCTTTTGATCTGATATGTAATATCAGTCTCAATTCTTTCGCTACAAACCGAGCGTTTCGTTGCCGACTCGATCGCCGCTGCAAAGGTTATCAGTTCAAGTCGAGATCAAACGCGTGCAATCTTGAAGAGCTTGGATCAGCTCCGTATCGTTCTCTCTGTACTCATTACTTCGGGTTTACAAGGTGATGTTGACTCAATGTGTAAGGAAAGATTGGGCATTGGTGAATCAGGCGCCTCAGTTGGACTTGCGATGGCAGAGTCTATCTCATTCTTTAGCCCGAAAACGCCCAGTGAGGTGTGGTGTATTTCAGGCAATGTCACTGCCACCAGGCTCTTGGGCATAGTGCTTGTGCTTAAAGTGATAGCCCTCTTTGAAGGTGCGAATGTGTTTTTTGTCCTTCCGACGTGGCTTATCACTAGTGTAACAGAGCATACAGAAGTAGCAAATAGTGTAATCAACTTTTATACAACATCATTATCCAAATATGTCGGTGAGGCGTATCAACCGCCGAGTTTATCCTATCTCGCCAATTTATGGTTTCAGGGATCAAGTGAGCTGATCAGAATAATTCTCATATTGTACATCAGCTTGACTGGCCCCTCAGACGAATTACGGCAAGCTATCCGTATTGTATTTGATGCAAGCATATTCTCCATGTCAGATGAGGAAGCCATTTCAACTCTCGAGCACTGGCAACATTATGGTACGTGCTTTTATCTTGACTATCTTCTCTGAATTGAGGGCATTTTACTAGCCCCTTGTCTCCAATTACCTTCAGAGCGAGAATCCTTAACAGCTGCTTTATCATTGTTCGTCTGTGGCTTCATTGCCGCAGAGAAGTACAGTTTCATCTCAGCTCCGTACGATGTTTTTGACCCTCTGTCACCTTCGTTCGTTCCTGAAACTTTATCAGGGTGCTACGAGATATTTCTAAATCTATCAGTCTCTATCTCCTGGATGATAAATCGAGCTATCGGGTCCTTGCCATTGATCTTTGCTCCAGAGGATTTCATGTATGGCAGTATTACATTGACTCGATGGAGATCCTCCGCTCCCTCTTTACGCTCGCAACTACTTCGCGCAAAAATGATGTCTTATCCCAGAACGTTGGTGCGCAGGCCCGAGCTGCTGTTTTGTCCATTGCGACCAAAAACACTCAACTTTTCATGTCAACCCTGGGTTTGGACATTCTCACCCCTCCTACACTTGAGCATCGCAGGTCCGTGATGCAGATTGTTGTATTTCTGATTCGAAAGGTGCGCAGCTTATCGTCGAGCCTTGAGCGACGCTCACAAAATGTCCAGCAACCCTCAGTGCTTCAGCCGAACCTACCAAGACTCATGGAAGCCGTTGTGAAGTCATTGGATCCCAATAGCACAACAAACAGAGAGGCAGTCCTAGACACAGCTACAGAGATCATTGGTCATGTGGTTAAAACGTGCGCTCTTGCCTGTTCTTTCAACTTCACCATATATATGGTAGAATGTCTTAGTTTCCCAACAGTCGATTTCCACATGTCAACACAGCGCCTTGCTGTTGGCACGCACGAAGGCGCCGTGATTATGTATGATTTAAGAACTGCGATTCGACTTTTCGTACTAGAAGGCCACAAGAAGCCCATTACTGCATTAGGTTTCTCTCCAGACGGAAGAAGGCTTGTGACTCTATCAATGGAGGAAAGCGTTGCACTGGTGTGGAAGGTCGGTGCAAGCTTCATTAGTTTCTTTAATCCAGGTGCGCCACCAAGGCAGGGAAGCAACGGAGGCCAACCTTTCAAGACGTTTCCTTTCAATATTGGAAAGGAGGGTATGTTTTTTGAACCCTACTACTGAAGGAGATATCATTTAATATGTTTATCATCCCTTGGACCAACAGGCATCTTGTCGACGGTTGAAGCTCTGTCACAAGTCAAGTTTGAGTGGACGAGCGATAGGAGTATTAAACTCAGGATACGAAATTCAACTCTCACTTTCAGTACCTGATTTCGCCTAGACTTATGAGATCTATTGTCCTCAAGTGGGGAGGATGTATGTGGTGTTTGACATCACCACTGCTCAGGCTGTATTGCTGGGTATCGATCTTAACAGTGGATGATAACATAGCTGCTACAATTGTAGTGGCTGAGCATGGCTGTGTGATAGGTCTAGACAACTTGACAGGCAACTCGGTGTCTAAATATCTAAGTTACAGAGAACAGATGTGGAAGTAATAGTACTCAGATGACTGCAAGTTTAAACCTGGCAAAACTTGGTCAGTGATGACTGTTACATCACACACTCTCAATAAAAAAAGATCAGAACAGGTAGTGAGGGGGGACAAACTCACTATGACACTACACAATGGGCCACATCAAAAGTTGAAGGAAGGCAGACTGACTCCAATACAATCTAGCCATTCACAGAAAATTGCTGGAAGGGAGCTAAGTAAACTGACTACAACGGAATTCAGTAATAAATTGGTGAAGGGAAAAAAAAACTAAGGATTAGTCAGAACAACACACCTATCGTTTTGGCCACCTATGGCAACATACTTACCTTTGGTGTTGGGGCTTCAGCCAATCCCTCAATGCAACTCAAGCTCAACTCTGTTGTCTGTCAGGGACTCTGCACAAAAGTCGACGGGCTAGCCTGGTCAGAGATTTGATGGTGTGAAGTGCCATCAAAGCCAGCCCACTTTCTGTTCTGCACTATGTCTAGCCAACAAACAGAGTCAAATTCTCAAAACCAAGAACAAGATGAATCGAAGGAAATCAACTTACCTTCTCATCTTCCTTCGCCTAGTGGCAATCTCGCATACGACTCGATACAGGTAAGGCAGACCTTTGTTTTTCTTCTTAAAAGTAGGTGAAGGATGACCATGGACGGTTGCTTAGAGTGCATTACATGTTACTGCCATTCCGTGTGCGCGTCAAAGTCTGCTAGCTGGCATTGCAGCTGGAGCCGGAATCGGTATCATTCGTGGCTTTTCTCTGCGTGCGTCCCTTCTTTCATCCCATGTTCAAATTGTTGACTCGTTTTTTTAAAACAAAAAACAGCACCCATCAAAGCTGGAAATTGGGCCGTCGCAACTTTTGCTCTCACGTCCATCGCATCATGGTAAATGCCTGCATTCCAGCCATAACTCTACACTAAGAAAACTAACAAACGGGTGTGACTCCAAGGCACATATGTCAAAGTAGGCTACGCAAAGAACGGGAACAGGTTACTGCAGTCCTTGCGCAGACTCCACGACGGAGGGCTGTGGTGAAAGATTATGAAACGTCTGTCGGGTAGTAGAGAGGGGGGATTATTAAGATCTTTGGGGGAGAGGTATCATCTCTGGTTCCCAAACATCTTTGTTTGTCACGAGTTTTGGATCATTCTATGCATGGCAAAATTGAATTTGGGTTAGATATGCAGGTGTGCAGAACAGACCTTGTACCGATCCTGAAATCCTACAAATCCACCTCTGAGGACAGCAACCTCTTGCGATATCTCCTGTCCCTTGTACTTGTTGTTTCTCGTTTCCTCGTATATCTTTGCACCCAGTTTGATGAAAAAGTGACAAATACGTGAGTGGCTCACTTACGCGGGCTGCCTTGGGTCCTCTAGGCCGTGGTCAATTTCTGGCTGACGATGCTGACTACATATCAGAGGGACAGACAACTTACCGGACCTGCGAGAGTGCACAATGGAAAATGACTAATGGTACTCCCTGGGTATCTGTCACGAGTTTGTCTACGCTTGCCAGAAATTCTATAGATGGCCTATTCACACTTCCGACGATATGGCCCCCGACACGGTCTTCATCACGGACATCGACGACCAGAAAATCCTTCCGCGATGTGAGGCTTGGATCTTTCATCATGGCTGCGAGGTCCTGTGGAAGATCATTGAGATTCAGATATGCGCTAGTCTTTAATATGAATGAGTTACGGTGGGAGAAATATATTTCATATTCACGCTGCTTTGATGGTTGATGGATCTAGAGTATATATCCGCTGAAGGATTGGAGTGATGAAGTGGCTTTAATGAGATAGAAGCTATACAATATGACCTTCTGAGAACAGGCAGCATGCCGAATCACGTTATCGAGACGCCACCGGTAAAATTATCATGTTATCGATGATATCATTTTTCCGAGATCAATGACATCCAAGCATCGTTGCGGGGCTGGACTGAGTTTCTCAGAACATTACAGGTGTAGTCAGAATTTGAGTCTCATACAACAAAGTTTCCTGACCTTGCCGATGATCATCCATCCACTGAAATTAAATCATTAGTGACTTCATCTGAGGTCTTTGTCTACAGTCTTGATAATCTCAAGTTTGGTTCAAGCTAGACAGCAAGGAAATTCATAGCGTAAAAGCCACAGAACTGGATTCAATTTTCTAAAATATGACTTAAATCCAAGTTTCATAGCCGAGACAACATAGAAGATAGATGAGAATGGTATAGGATTACTGAGCGAAGATGGCTATGAATTGAATGTGAGGGGGTATTTGATTGCCTTCCGGTGAGAAATAAGCAGATAAAGAAACAAGGAAAACGTCAGTTGAAACCCAGACGAACAGAAGGATAGAGAATGTTGACGACATGCATGGCTAGGCATCGCTGAGTAGAGCCGGCAGAAGGGATCACGTTGGAGTCTTTCATCAAACACAGACAGATTATTGAGCGACAGTTTCGCCATAAGGTTCAAGCATAATCATGAAGTGGGAAATCAAGCGAAAGGTTATAGATGCCTAATGGGCAATAACCATGTTAAAAACTCGTTTCCTCCGTTCCAGATCTCTTGCATGACCGGAGTGGATCCCGGTGGCTGCAGCACGACGCGCAACTGTGTGCGTTGGAGAAACGTGTTTGACAGCAGAAGATCCGACGTCTGAGACAACCGAACTGGATGTAGGGCGTTCATTAGCCTGACCACCGAGCGCAGCGGGAGGAGAGTGGTTCGGTTTGCTCTTGGAAACTTGCCAACCAATGATACTGGCAGCAACAATGCACAGTACGAGGACTACGGCGACAACCCAAACCCAACGGGATAGTTTTGATGAGCCGTTCTGAGATTTCTTAAGCCATGAGCTAAGAAATCCATTGAGAGGATTGCGGATGGATTTATGACAGAATATATTTACCTCTCTTTTGCCCCACTCGCATTTTCAATCTTGGCAACCATGCTGAAACGACGCCAGAAATCATCACCCTTATCACCTCGTCTAGTTGGAAGGGCATCCTCTGTACCCGAGCGCATGATTGGTTTACTACGAGTAACAGGCTCAGTGAAGGTCACAGCACCAGGTTTAGCAAAGACGGGAGTGATAGGTGTAATCGGCGGCTGAAGAGGATGTGGACCTGATGGCGACGGTGAATTAGGTAACAGTGCACCATGCGAATTGTACACCCGCGCTGTGGGAGGTTCAAATGGATTTTCTAACGATGGAACTTCCATGGGTTGTGGCGGCGGCGGCGCACGTGTCGGGGCATTTTCTGGGCGTGCAAGGTTGTATGCAGCAACGGGAGCAGTATACCCAGGCTGGGAAGGAGCGTCATCATGTGTTCGTGCAAGTTTTGGATTGAACTGAGCCATTTTTCTGGAAGATGACTGCGGTGCGGTAGCAGCTGCGAGCATAGCATTCTTGGATTGAAATGGCGAAGATCTGACTGCTGGTCCCTCGTCATCGGTGTCGTCAGAGTCCGACATGTTCATGAGACCCATGCCTAGGGCACCCACACCAGATTGACGAGTCGCAAGCCGGCTTTGTTGCGAGTCGTCGGTATCGAGATAGTTCTCATAACTGGAGAAGTGATGAACGGCTGGTCAAGCAATTAAGAGCACACAAAACATACACATTGTATGCAGATGTACGGGCATTTGGAGGAGCAGGCTGTCGGATTCTGCGTTGCGGGGCGGGAGCAGATTCATAAAATGAATCTGGTTCGTCAGTTGCAAACGGCGGTCTTCCGGCAAGAGGAGCCATTGCAAAACTGATATACGCAAGCCAATGAACCAAGAAAAGAGTGGAAATGTGAAAAGAATGGAAGAGACAAGAGAGCGAACCAGACGACAGCGAGGATGAGGGATGATTAAAGAGCGGAAGCCGGAGATGGGAAGAAATAGGTTGAGCACGTGCCTTGCATGCTTGTTGCCATGTGCTACGTCCCACAAAGCAATGGAGGCTAGTTCTTTTGAATCAATATGCAAAGTCGTGTAGGCCTCGCTGGGCTGTTTAAACGTAAATATACAATTGCTTGTTCAATGTCCTCAGCACATACGAGCCTATCTTCAGTGGACTTGAATTTTAATGACCTCATCGTCACCTTCCCGGATCAATCTCATAGAACCGGCCAGTCTCCTAAACGTTGACAATTGTAAGCGAATGATGCACCCGTATCCAAAATTTCTACTGGTACACTTCCAAAAAAAAGCCCGCCGTTCGCGGTAGAGCTGCAACATCTGTCTCAAATCCAGTCACATCGTATATCATTCACCCGAAACATCAAATGATGTGGTAGGTAGTACGAGCTGCGGATATACTTAAATCCAGCAACGTCTTTGCATCAGAATCGTATATTTACAGTCAATCATCAATAATATAGCAGTCAACATCATCTTTCAAGTAATCTCCTTTCCTCTTACACTTCACCGTCCAGGTAACGTAACGATCGAAGAAGATCACCATTTCTGTACCCTGTATCTTTCTGTTATCTTGACGGGAGTACCTGGCATTCGATGTATTCCCTGTTAGAGAGATACAATTTGAGAGCCTAGGATGCACTGCTAGACCAGATGCATTTCCTGTTCCGCGTGCGTTGACAACTTCTCCAAAGAGCATCTTTGATTCTTCTTGTGATCTGCAGCATTAGACAAGGTTGCTTGAGCTTCTCCTAAGTAGGAACCCTGGCCCTCGATGCACCTTCTTGCACGCTATAAAGTACAATGTATCATCGGACATCTCCCAACGATGCTGATCACTCCCCTCACGAGAGGCTTGCTGTTCCCAGCTCTAGTGATAGTAGCCAGTGAGGCCGCCTCACTGCATAATCCAAGAAGGTATCTTCTAGCTTTCCTTCTGGTTATCTACCTCCTGAACCATACACTCTTGTTGTTTTAGGCACTGCGGTACTCATATCAATGATTCCAAGGTTGCGGATGTTGAGCGCAGATTTCAAGCCATGCGTCTTGAGTCTGGCACAACAACCTATTCACACACAATTTATGCCGATCTACTCTTTCACGTCGTGTACGAGAATACGACCCTCGAAGGCGGTTACATCCCGCAAGTGAATCTCCATAAAGCTTCTGCTTCCCGAGACTGAGGAATATGCAGGGAACAGCAAATCAAGAACCAGATTGACGTTCTAAATGAGGACTATGGCTTGACTGGGATTAGATGGAGACACGCTAATACAACACGCACCAAGAACTCTGACTGGTTCAATCGAGTTGCTCCTGAAAAGTAAGTGGCTTCGATTAGTGAAAAACCGAACCATAGTATATCAAGTGAACTACAGCGAACACGAGAATGACATGAAGGCGCTCCTTCGGGCTGGTGGTGCTGCATCGCTAAACGTATACTCTGTAGGGTCCGTAATCCACTTTTCTTCCGAATATTCCTCCTTTAGTTCGAGTCTAGTTTCCGTGACGGAGAAGGGGCAGGCCTGCTTGGTTATTCAACCTTTCCTTGGGATTACAATGACAAGACGTTCCTCGATGGCGTTGTCGTCCTCTATTCAAGCCTCCCAGGAGGCACGTTGGCTCCATACAACAAAGGTCGCACCCTCACACATGAAATCGGCCATTGGCTAGGCCTTTATCATACATTTCAGGTCAGTTTGATGCTCGGACGTTTCCGTTTCGATCTGGCAATTCCTGTCCTATGAATCCCAACCGATGATATAACAACTACAACAGGGCGGATGCGAAGGGCCTGGGGATTTCGTCGACGATACACCAGCAGAAGAATCTCCAGCATATCGGTGTCCAAACAAGAGGGATAGTTGCCCTGACGACCCTGGCCTAGATCCTATCCGTACGTCATCATTATCAAAAAGAAATCGTGACCATCTGGTCTGGTCTGATGTGATTGAATCTGCAGACAATTTCATGGATTATTCAGATGACGCGTGTATGAGGGAGTTTACCAAAGGACAGATTTTTAGACTCAGAGGACAGATCGAGGCTTATCGTGGTATGAGGCGGTGATCTTGCTTTCCATATTAGGCGCCCTTGGATGACCATGTTTGGAAATTATCTACGCATCATTTTGGACCTATAGTGTATGTTTTATTTTGTCCAAATATTGTCTTGCAACTCGCTCTTCCCGATGAAACGGGACTGACTCGAAGCTGATCTTCAAGGATCAAGACATAGAATTAACGAGGAATTCGTCCGTTTTCTACGTAGATGGTCAATTACAGGGCCCAATCAGTTAGAAGAGCGTTTAAGCTTCTCAACGACAGCTTATGAAGATCGGACAACCGACGTTAGGACTGATAAGGCGAGACAGCATTGCAAAGACATACTGTTATAATCAATTTCACTTGGATCAGTACCTTGTATCTCAGTACTGATTCCTGTCAAAGATTTCTTAAAATCTTCTTTTGACCCGGCGTGCACCATTCTAGGTTTGATCTTTGAGAGAGTAGGGACCCTGCACAGTGCTCTAGCGATCAGCTATCTATGTATCACGATTCAAGCCTCGGACGCACCAGGATATGAACACAAGCTTGTTTCGTTGCCCACCATCATCCGTCTCATATTCGACATCGTAGACAACATATCGGGGTGCATCCTCAGGAAGACTCTCCAAGAATTCTTCATAGTTGGCGTTATCGGACTCCTTCTCCACGACGATCTCATCAAGTTTGTCATTCAACTTGAAGATGATATATCTCTTGCTCGTCTTCTTGGCTCCTTGCTGTTTTAAGCTGAGGTAGGCCTCGAGACACTCTGGGGCAGCTCTAACACCAGTAGTAGACTGGTATTCAATATCAATAATCAGATCTCATGACAAGGCATATAGATACTTGCCATTATGCGGGATAGATGATATAAGGTGGAGGTATGAACTTAGATGGCTGTGGTTAATCACAATCAACAATCTGCCGAAAAAGGTAGCAGTCACAGTGGCTTATATAACAAATGCTCAGATAACTAGAGTACTGATCGCAGTCCACTGCGAAGACCTCACCTAACCAACTTTCATAGTCATATTCCGATTCCCCGACTTCATTCGGCGCGACGGCATCGCAAACACATACTGTCATAATCAACTTCACTTGGATCAGTACCTATTATCTCAGTACTGATTCCCGTCAAAAGTTTCTTCAAAACTTCTTTTGACCTAATGTACGCCATTCTGGGTTTGATCTTTGAAAGAGTAGGGACCCTGCACATCGCCCTAGTGATCAGCTATCTATGTGTCACGATTCAAGCCTCGGACACACCAGGATATGAACACAAGCTTGTTTCGTCGCTCACCATCCTCCGTCTCATATTCGAAATCATAGACAACATATCGGGATGCATTCTTAGGAAGACTCTCCAAGAATTCTTCATAGTTGGCGTTATCGGACTCCTTCTCCACGACGATCTCATTAAGTTCGTCATTCAGCTTGAAGATGATATATTTCTTGCTCGTCTTTTCGGCTCCTTGTTGGTTTAAACTGAGGTAGGCCTCGAGACACTCTGAGGAAACTCCAACACCAGTAGTAGACTGGTGTTCGAATATCAATGGTCAGATTTCATGAAAAGGCATAGATACTTGCCATTGTGCGGGATAGATGATGAGGTATGAACTTCAATGGCTGTGGACAATCAACAGTCTACAGAAGGGAATCCACTAGGCCCACGGGTCGCATTAGAAGCACAGGTCTGTGCCGCTTACCATAAATGTATCAGTCATAAGATAGCTATCAGAATAACACTAACATAACACTAATGCAGCCAAATTCCACGCGTTTAATTCCACACCAACGAATTCGACTCGAATAATGCGACCATGGCCATGGCCTTCCCAGCCGACTGCCTCCCTCCTGAGGGCTATTTTGAGTCGCGAGGGGCCCTATTTGTGTCAATTAATGTGTGGGCTAAATCGAGAGGCTACGCGTTTACAACCCAGAGGTCAATACAAGAGAAAACGGGCTTCTTAACTGTTTGATATGCATGCGATCGAAGCCACCGGCCTCCCAATATACTAGACAAGCGTCAGAGTAGAACAACTACCTGATGAAACACTATATGAATCTATGGCATGTCTCTATTTGAACGTGGGTGCTAGACTGTTTCTGTAGCTTGGTCTAACAATATACTGTTGATATATCATTAATACATTAGGTCTACGTGTGATCCAGAGGCATTCAAGATATTTTTTGGCGTTGATGTGGAATTAAACGCGTGGAATTTCGCGTTGAATTTGGCTGTTGTTATCCTATGACTAAGCGGCACAGACCTGTGCATTTAGTGGGAGCCGACCCGTGGGCCCAGTGGATCCCCGAAAAAGGTAGCGGTCACAATTTATATAACAAATTTTCAGATATCTAGAACTAGAGTACTAATCGCAATCCGCTTCGAAGACCTCACCTAACCACCTTTCATAATCATATTCTGGTTCCCCGACTTCATTCGGCATGCTGGGTATGGCGTTACGCAGGTATTCAATGGCAGTTACAGGGAGCTTTGCAATCCGGAGATCGAGCTCCGTGACGATGGGCTATATCAGCTCGTTGAGATAGGCATGTGTCGCAAAGAAAAACCTCATACTTTGTCATTCGCAATGCCGCGAAATGCCTCCAGCAGTTGTTCTCGTGAGGTCTGATCCTCCATAATGTCAACCTTGTCCACATATTGAGATACTATTCAAATTATATGGAGAACTAGCTCACCAAGAGATTGATGAAAGCTTCAAAGGTCACTGCGCCGTAATCTTGCACCAACTCGTCATAGAGATAGTTCATATCCTCTTCTGAATATACGACACCAAGACTCGCCAAGGCTGCAATCATTCCTGCAAGATTCAGGGTATTTGACTCGTCCCGACTGAAGTACCGGAATGTGCCCTCGAACTGCTCGAGCTGAGCAGGTGTGAGGTTCGTATTGTTCCGCGATACGATCTTGGAAAATCGTGTCAGCAATAGCGATTACTATAGAAGAGCCACGTACCTGGTTATCAATGAAAGCAATCTTTTTAGCGATGTTCTGGACAACTAACTCGAGCTCAAAGGCAAGATCCTGGTAAGTAAAAATGGTATAGTCATTTTCTTCAACGTTAGCAGCTTCGCACTCTTCCTCCACGACAGATACACCAGCCAGTGTTTCAGAAAGGGCCGGTATTCGAATCTGGATTTCCTTGACTTGCTCTTGTTGAGACTGCAAGGTGAGCAAATTGATGTTTTATCACCACGATTCAGCCTGAGGAAACTTAGCTCACCTCAAGTGGACCCTCAATATTGGCCAATTCGCGACTGATGTGATGCAGTCGCTGTTGAAATTCGTTCGCAACCTGAGCGAACTTCTTTCTCAAGTTTTCCTTGATCCTAGAAACACGTTAGCAAGTGACCAAAGAGAAAACTCTTAGATGCCTGACTCTCTGATCTGAGCGTTGATGTTCCTCGAACGCTTCGCTTCGCTTTCCAACAGAGCATTCCATGCATTATCGACATCCTCTTGCGCCAAACCACTAGGAGGGGAATATTCACGTAAGCCATAGGTTCTTAATTTGGTTTGGATGTTGCCAAAGAGCGTAGCAATATCTTGTTTCTCAGTGACCCACTCGTGCTTCGTAGTTTCCTTGTATGTGGCGAAATCAGCAGACTGTTGCTTGGCGTCGTTATAGGATCCATCAAAAACAATTGCGCTCCAATGAGTTTGAACATCGTCAAGTGCAGAGAGAAACTTTGGGATGAGGATCACTGACTGTCAAACTTATTGATTCATTTTCAGTCAAAGCACATACCTGACGAACGCGTCGTTCATAATCATTTCGGGAGATCCACATGGACTGCATTAATTCCGCAAACTTGACAACACGTCGGGCGACAGTCTCGGCCTGATCTTTAGAAGAGTGATGAAATTTAGAATGGATTTTGGGAACTCGAGACATACTCATCGTTGAAAAGGCGTGGAAGTAACTCGCCACATAGGTCATCACACTTCGTTCATCGGGACGAGGAGCATCGCACAGATCCTCAACCTCTAGCAATTGCTAGTTGGGAAACGTCTGAGTACTACTGAAAAGGAAAAAGTTACGGGTCCTTACTGGTATTCCCAAGTGCTCAGCAGCAATCTGGAAGGCTAGACGTGTGTTGCTGTGTCGGTCGTTCTATTAAAAGTCAGGATGATCTTAAGAATTAATGCAAACTATTTTTCACCTTGTCCAATTTGTCGTAATCGAGAAGATCGGGCCGGTGACAGTGGATGAGCGCACATCTGGGAGTGCAGCAGAGATACATAAGTGTCCGAGAGAGGTTCAGATACGCCAGAACACGAACAGAGCAAGCCCATCCGACCAACTGAACGAGAAGTCTTGAACATCGACTTCTTTATAAGGTTCCGTTTTTCGTTGACACCAAAGAAGCAGGCCTTCTTTTGCCGATAGACCCTCTTCACTTGATTACCGATAAGAGTAATGACCAAAACGTGAACTGTTGGTAGATACCTGATGTCAGCAATTGTAAACCGCAGAATGAGGGTCCATATCATCCCAAGGATGAGTTTGAGATTGCCATCAATAATATCTACAACAAGGAAGATATCTGAGGATCCACCACAATTATCAGGGCATAATCACACACCTTCTGGCCCAATGTTGGTCAGCTTGACTCCTCTAGATGTGATAAATTCCAGAGCCTTGTTTACGTTCTCTGCCTTTTGTACTCGCATTCTCGGGTTCTTATTGTAACGACCCAATGAAGTATCTCCTGAGCACGATGAGTGACGTCGACGAAGAGACTAATTCGGCCTACCCATGATCTCCTAGATAACAGGGTAAGTATCGCAAAGACGAGCCAACGAGTATGTATACCATTAGTTGAATCAGCCGTACTCCGTCCGATAGATCTTTCACGAGCGAGTTCATTGGAGGGTATTCGTTCGCCACCAGCTTGGTGTTGAGCCTTTGAAATCGTTGAGCGGCAGTCTAGGAAAATAAAACAATCCAAAGCCGAAACTAGCCATTTGCAGAATGTTCTTTCTTGTACGGTCCGTGAGCGTTCCTCGAGGGAACCCATTGTAAAGGCGGGTAGTGGAAGGAACGAGAGGAGCAGCCCATAGGCTAAGTGGGCAAACAAGTTTGATCAACTGCCCCAAATGAGGAACGCGTTAATTCAAAGTCCGGTTTCGCGTCTTTTCAAAAAACCACCATGGCAGCTACCGTTCAATTCGACCATATTTACCATGGACTTCAATCGGAAGTCGGAAGTGAGAGTTTGATTTGTTTTGCCGTCGGCCCCAGTGTTCATCGTCAGACAGAGTTCCGTGTTGCTACGAGTGGTATGGCTTGGAAGGGCCAGGATTCTGAGGGCGTCATCCCGATGTCCTCGGCGGATATCAAGTGGGCACAGTGGATTCGTGTGGCTCGGAACTTTCAGCTACGCGTTGGCATGAGAGATCATCGCAGGGAGAAGTTTGACGGATTTATGCGAGAGGTGCATTCGAACTCCTATCGTCATTCTCGAATCATGTTGATTTCCCCACCCCCCTGCAGGATCATGACAGGCTTGCTAAATTATTGAAGGATCACTTTGGCGTCACTCTGGAAACTAGAGAGGTTTCTTTCAAAGGGTGGAACTGGGGTGTAACAGATTTCCAAGGTGCGTCTGAGCACATTTCTTAACCCTTTTCTACTATACTGATCCTGATCTTCCTAGGCCAGGACCTTGCATTTATAGTTCAAGAAAAGGTTGCCTTTGAATTACCCCTACGGCATGTCGCAAATTCCAATATTGCTGGCCGAACGGAAGTCTCTCTTGAATTTTTGAATGCGCCAAGCAGCGGAAAGGGCCCGAAGGGATTGGGAGATGAGATGGTAGAAATCCGTTTTCACGTACCTGGAACCCAAAAGTCGAGGGTTACTGGCTCAGAGGACGGTTCGCAAAAGTCTGACGATGAAGAGGATGATGTCAGTGCAGCACAAGTCTTCCACGACACAATCAAAGAGAAGGCCGAGCTTGGCCAGGTTTCTGGCGACCTTATTCTCAGCTTTGAGGAGATTCTTGTCCTCACTCCGCGTGGTAGATACGATATGGACATGTCCTACGACTTTCTCCGACTGCGCGGTAAAACTTACGACTACAAGATCATCTATAGCTCTATTTCAAAGCTATTTCTCTTGCCAAAGGATGATCAGCGTGTATTGTTCATTGTCAGTTTCTCGCCTCGTCTGCACTTGATTACTATATCGCTCATGAAAACGTAGCTCGGTCTCAATACACCCATCCGACAAGGCCAGACGCGGTATCAGTATCTAGTTATGCAATTTAGTCGAGAAGAAGAGATCACCGCTGAACTCAACTTGTCCGAGTACGAGCAAATCATTTTTCTCCTGACCAAGTCGCTGCTGACTTATTTTTCTTCAAACAGTGAGGAAATCGCCAAATACGACCGTCTCAAAAAGAATTATGAAGACCCAACTTTCGAAGTTGTTTCTAGTGTCTTCCGCGCACTCGCGAAGAAGAAGATCATTGGTGCCGGTAGCTTTCAAAGGTGAACTCTCTTTTCTGTTCTTTTTTTGAATTTCACTGTATCTCACCTCGATTTCCTTTACTTACAGCCGGGATGGGTACCCTGGTATCAAAGCCAACTTGAAAGCCGTCCAAGGCGACCTCTTCCTCCTCGAAAAATACATCTTCTTCGTCTCGAAATCTCCATTACTCGTTGAAATCTCCGATATTCATCAGATTGTCTTTTCCCGTGTTGGCGCTGGTATAGGAGCTACTGCAGGCCGTACTTTTGATCTCAAAATAATCACCAAGAGTGGTCCAGAACATAACTTTACGTCGGTCAATAAAGAGGAGCATGAGAGTGTGGATGCGTATTTGAAGGATAAGAAGGTGAAGATTAAGACAGAGAATGTACCAGATGTGGAAATGATGCTGGCTGTGGGTGCTGGAGATGATGATGATGATGATGAAGATGACGAAGACGATGAGATACGGAGTGTTGATTCAAGTGGTGATCGTCAGCGTAAGACAAGTAAACCGTCACAGAGGGACGACGACGATAGTGAAGATAGTACGTGTTTATCTCGTAACCTTTTTTTCTCTGGTTTCTAATGTCGAACCCTCGATTTTTTTTGCGTTTCTCAAGATGACTTTCAGGCATCACAATCAGATTCAGGGTCACCGAGTGATAGCGATTCTGAGGGATCAGGAGCAGCAACTGCATCGGATGCTAGTGGTGACCTTGCCATTACTGAAGGACTCAAAAAGAAGAACAAGGGTAAAGAAGTCGACAAAAGCAGTAAGAAGAAATCATCGTCTGGAAAGAAAGGGACAGCAGCAGGAGCAGGAGCAGGAAGTGATTTAGAGGAGGACGCTACGACGACGATGACGACGACAAAATTCAAACCTAAATCCAAACCTAAATTGAACACGAAGAAGAAATCCGATGATGATGAAATGATGGACGTGGATGATCTACCCACCAAATCTACGACTCTGAACAAGCCCGTCAAGCCCAAGGAAACGGCAAAATCCAAGGCAAAGGCAAAGGCAAAAGAAAAAGAAGACGATGAGATGGATATGAATGTGGACGTGGACGGGGATATCGACGATCATCATCAGCCCAAGTTGAAACTCAAACCCAAGTCCAAACCCAAGCTGAAACCTTCTGGTGAACCGCCTAAAAAGAAACTGAAAACATCTACTGTTGAATAGAGTTTCCTAATACACAGACGCGCACGTGCGTACGTACGCGAGCCGTTGTAATAACCTATACATATATCTGTTTTTCCCCGGTTCATGTATAATAATCATAATAATGGATCCTATTCTCCACTTTTCAATGCAAATGTCCAAAAAGAAGAAAAATATGGCTGAAATAAGAATGATTCAGATCTACGTACTCATGCAGCAGTGGAACGAGACTACTGCATTCCGTATTCCTGCCCGAGAAATTGAGGACGAAACTGATGGGGTTGGGATCCTGATACATTACAATTTTCAATTTATATCCCGGTTACAATACTAAACCCAATACTGAACCCATGTATAAATGCCCGTGCTGTATTGTTGCCTATCTGATTTTAATTCCTCTGGTTGATTTTGTTCTACGACAAATATCAGACACACAGGTTAATTTTGTGATTGATTACTATCAAAAGCTAGCATTCAAGGAGTATACAAAAAATACGGATTCCTATGCAAGAAACGTGAGTCAAGTGTTTTGGGTTGAGAATGACAGACTCACTCTTTGTCTGTCAAATCGGCGAATGCATGCTTGTTCTTCTCCCTCTGTATATCCTCATCAGTCCAGTCACGCTGCCTCCTAGTGACCTCGATGCATGCTAGTTTCTTCCTGTTCATACGCTGGGTGATCCAGCGTAGAAGGAGTACGACAACTAACTGCATGGAGAAAAGAATCATAATGCTTATTTTTCCCGGGATGTAACTCGGAGCGTCTTTTGGCTGGAATATTTCCGCGCCGATGATGTCTCCAACACTAGATGCGAATAGAGTTATAGAATTTACTGTGCTCTTTTTTGTATGACTGCTCGTATTACCCGCATTATAAGCGAAGATAGACGACAATGTGCTACCTTTATAGGAGTTGCTGAGATAGATAGCTGCCGAAGATATATTAGCTCCTGTAATGCTGCGAAAAAACAGGTTTCTACCAAACAGCAAGACCCCTTTCTGCCCAGTGCTGTTGAAGCCAATTAAGAGTGCTTTCGAATGATCAATAAATTCTCCGCAAATGTGTTTTCGAACTGACCTGCACCCAGGATGGTGGGCAAAGTAGCAATTACAATAGGAATCATCCGTTCGTTCTGATTATCTGCTAGCTATCATGACTCAAAGACCAGCGATCTCTCATCCTTACCTTCCTATCCGAGTACTAACCGCAAAAAAGCGTCATGGCTGCTGAAACTACGCCTCCTGGTGTAGATAAAATCAGCGTCTACTTTGTTCTAGGATCGATTCATTGACTTGAATATCAATTGTTTTGTTGTTAACACTTACGTATATCCAAAATTCTTGGTAATGATATTGCTGACTGCAAAGACTCAACATTATCCTGGTAGCAAAATATCTCTCTTACAATTGGAGAGACCACCACTGGGCACGCTAGCTAAGCCATCCATCGTCAGCAAAGGGGACAGTTGTATACAAGAGATGATTCACCAAGGCATGTCGCGAGAACGATTAGCCAAACTCGAATGTCAAGCAATGCCTCCTTGATTTGATACGACTTGAGCACTTTGTTTTCAATCCCGACCTGGTCATTACGGACTCTCTCTAGCACAGCTGTACGCTCCTCGTATGTGAGAAAATGCGCGTGCAGTGGTGAGTCAGGCAGCCAGGTCAGCACCACAATTCCAACCATGATCGCCAAGCCACCGAGCAATATGTAAATGATCTTCCAAGAGGCAATTCTGTGGTCATCATAGAATGATATTCCCTTCATGGAATACAAGTAAGCGATTTTGATTATCTAGAATCAGAAAATGGACACCTATGATACGTACATAGGCAATGAACCCTCCGAAGAGCAAGGTTAAAGTGTTCTGTATGCAAGGTCAATAGATGGACAGAAATAGATAAATCAATGGTGTTCACCATGGCATAAGACCACGATATGCGCCTTGCATGCTCGTTCTTTTTGTAGAACATCGTTACTATCAGGATCAGAATAGGAGCAACACAAGATTCACACATTCCTGCATGCTATGAACGGTTATCCAGTAAATGGAGATCAATAGTACCCAGTAGGAAGCGTAAAGCAAAGAATGCTCCGAAAGAATTGGCGACCGAATGGAGCATAAGGATAACACCCCAAAGCACTATGTTAGCTCCTATGCACCTAACTAGTCAGTGAATTCAAGAACTAGGAAGGAGGACCGACCAAGATATTTGGCAGCTCGTGACTTCTGCGCAATATAGGTGGTTGGGAACACCCATGTGAGATATCCTACACAGTCATGGAAGAAAAATGACTATTCAGAATGAAATGGTTTACCGAGGTAGAACGCCATTGATACAAGATTATAATGCTGAAATCCTGCTCGAAATATGGACTATGCTCGACAGGTGAAAGAAAGACTGACTTGGCCGGTTATTGGAAAGTCCATTCATTACACTGGACACTACTCAATAGATATTGCACAAGAAAATTGAATAAGTACCTTGTGAAATTTAACGACGTCTTGTCCCTGTTATCATGAGATCTGACCGCGACAAGTAGCAAGACCTGACTCACAAATTTTGCGAAAAGTACACTAAGGCACAGATAGGAGGTATAACCCAATCCTAACCAATAAGAAAACAGGTGTAAAACATGAATACTGAAACCGCACTAGCTTCTTGCGTAGCTTTAGATTGTACTCTTCGTCAAACTCGACTATCTTCTCCGCAGCAACAAGTCGAAGCGCCTCGTCTCCAAGGTGTAAATCGATAGGACGCTTGCCGGAAATATCTTCTACCTTCATATCAACGTTTCTCCTGTCCGAAAAAGAATACCCTGGGTATCGTTGAAATGCCTGGAACTGGAAGAAAGTAACAGACTACTCGTTTGTCGTTCTTTACTACCCATATCGATAAATTCATTCCAGGTGACCATCCACCTGATGATGAAAGCCTGTGAATTTGGAATCCGAGTTGCAGAGTCTGAGTCGCGGAGCTAGGCATTTTTTTGATATGGACTCCAGAAATAGCTTCGAGTTTAGAAAGAGATTTTCAAACGTATTGAACAGAAAGATCGATAATAAATGACGGATAAATAATGAGATGTATGGATTATGGTCAAGCGCTAGATTCAAAGTCGTATGCCACTCTGGCATGACTGGGTCGGTACCAACGTACTGTTGTCTTGGTACAAGGATATTATTATTCAACCGGGCCGAGCATAAATACGATCATGAGGTCACGAGAAAGACATTGTTTTCACTTTGCCCGCGGCTCGCAAAAAAGGCAGCAAACGGCCTTAGACGAAAAGAGAAGCCTGATTATCCCCAAAAAGGACGTTTTGACAAAACTATTAGAATGACAGAGGGTTTGGCTCCGATATTTTTCGAAGATGAGGCCTTGTTATTATTCCACGGAGGACTGGAGGACTTTTTGAGCAAGTCTTGTGGACCCAGGTTCTCTCCGTGCCAAGATGCTGGGCATGAATTCCAAATTTGAGGGTTTCCTTTTCTAAATGCCGTAATTTGACAAGGTTCCCATCCCGAAAGTCCAAGTTCTCTCAAAGTTCCCACGGGAAGTCATCCAAACATCAAACAATACATCGTCTCTTACTCCTTCAACAGATATATAAGAGCTGCGTATATCCTAATCCCATGTGAATCAAGTTGGTTTAACTGACTTGTATTCCTCCTTGACGGCATAACAAAAGAACATAACATATGTTGGAATACCGAGCGCTACACTAAAAATAAGGTTTCATCGCTCATGTCACCATCTTCACCACGCTCTAGAAAACCTACACACCCACTCAAACAAATTAGGAACACAACAAGCACTGAATATGCTCATCTCCACCCTCACAAACTGACTAAAGGTGAAAGACAAACCCCAACAAAGCCAGCCATCCATCACATTTGAATCAACAACACACTAAAGAATTTATCTGTTCTTCCCCGGTTCACGTATGAATAATGGATCCCATTTTTTCACCAATACAAATGTCTAAATTCTATAGCTGCTATCAGCAAATGTAGTAATAACAATAACAATAACAAAAAACGACTTTGTCTTCTCATGACAAGAGGAGAAAAAGTCAAGAAGCCATTAACGACTAATCCTATTCTACGATACGAATAGACTATCTAAGAAAAAAGGTTGGGATATATATGTAAATATCTCAAAAAGAGGTGAATAAAGATACAATCTCGACTTTTTTTTCTTTTATATACACACAAGGAAGGAAGAAAGGAAGGGAAGGGAGGAAGGAGCGATTGGATTGGAAATCTCTAAACCATCACACCTCACCACAAAAAAAGGTAAAAACGCAAACCGCAAAAAAAAAACAAGCTATGATTGGAAATCTCCCATCACATCACACAAAAAACAAAAATCCCAAAAAAGGATAGAGGGGAAAATCACCCCTGTCGATCCAATAACGATCCGGGTTCAAACACACTCGTGGCCGGAACCGAAACGAGAGGTTGAGAAGGGACATGTCTCCGTGTGGTCGTGGCTGCTCTCGAAAGCGTTCCAGACGCCATACTCGGCTGACCGCCATACGACTTGGGGTTA
>Ga0153924_1000649_pt1 | contig 20943 bp, 17 predicted proteins | sample TSNJ008MetaG_FD_104709 | JGI IMG/M metagenome (GOLD analysis project Ga0153924, IMG submission 104709) | Attine ant fungus gardens microbial communities from New Jersey, USA - TSNJ008 MetaG | ecosystem: Host-associated > Fungi > Mycelium > Unclassified | place: USA: New Jersey, Wharton State...
ACGTCTTTTGGCGATCGAACTGCTCGACGCGCGCGGCTCCGACGGTGTGTATCGGAAATACCGCGTGCTCGTGATCGGCGGGAAGCTCTATCCCGTGCATTTGGCGCACTCGTCGAAGTGGAAGGTGCATTATTTTTCAGCGGATCTCGCGCGCACGCCGCAAGCCATCGCCAAGGAAGAGGCGTTTCTCGTGGACATGCCCGGCGCCGTCGGAGCGCGCGCGATGGCGGCCGTTCAAACGGCGGCCGAGCGGATTAGGCTCGACTATTTCGGCATCGACTTTGGGCTGGATCGGGACGGTAACGCGCTGCTCTTCGAAGCCAACGCGACGATGCGTGCGGTCGTGCCGCTCAAAGACGATCCAAACCAGGCGCGGCGAGCCGCGGCATTGGCGGCAAACGCGGCCCTTCGCGACTTGGTGTTGGCTGCTGCAACGAATCACTGAAGTGGCGTGAGTATCAATCGCGTGCCTGAACCGCCCCCTCAAATCTACGCTAGAGTGGGCGGCGTGCTGTACCTTCTGATCTTTGCTTTAGGCTTTACGCTGTTCGCGTTTCCCAATTTCGAGGTGGACGGCACGGCGGCGATGCACGCGGTCGCGGCGTCGGAGTCCGTCGATCGTAACATCGCCTTGCTGGCGGCGTTTTGCCGACATCGCCGCGCCTGCCTTCGCAGCGCAACTACCGCTTGCAATATTATTGCCCGGCTTCATAGCTGAAGTGTCGCTGTGCTTATGGCTGTTGGTAAGGGGCATCGACGCTGCAGGATGGATGCGGCGCCAGGCGGAGATCCAATAGCGTGCGCGCAAGAATCGCGGGCTGCTTGTACGTCGTGAGCGTCGCGTCGGCGCTAACGAACGAAGCGCTCGTGCATGGCACGCTTCTCTACGTCGTGAGCCTCGTGCCGATTTTGTGCTTTCTCATCGCGACCGTGCTGCTATATCAGGTGTTCAAACCAGTAAATGGCGTCGTAGCACTGCTCGCAGCTTGCAGCAACATCGTCTCGCTGGGTTTTGAGGCGGCTGAAATACATCCCGGCGGCGTGAACGCCGGGCTGGCGTTCCACGGGCTCTATTGCGCGCTCCTGGGTTTCCTGGCGATTAAGTCGGGATTCGTGCCGCGAATTCTCGGCGTGTTGGCAATCGCAGCCGGTTTGGGATGGCTGACCAATATCTCTTCTGAGCTCGAACAGCAGGTCGCACCGTACGATACCGTCGTCGGCTTTATAGGCGAGGGTGCATTGATGCTGTGGCTGCTCGCGTTTGGTCCTAGTACGCGACGGCGAGCCGCTTCGGGAACGCGCTAGCTGATAAGTTCGCGTTCCACCATAATGAGGCGCGGATCGATCAGGTGCTTGTTGAGCCCGAGCTTATCCGCCGGAACGCCGAGTGCGAACGCGACCAACTGCGGAAGATGGAACGTCGGCAGATCGGTGCGTCCCCAACGGGCCGCAGCGTCTTGCTGGTAGCCGTCGAGCGCGAGGTGGCAGAGCGGGCACGGCGTGATCACGGCTTCTGCGCCGTGATCCTTGGCGATGCGCATGTTCTGGCCGACCATGTTCGCAGCGATTCCGTCTTTTTCGAGCTGCACATGGAATCCGCAGCACCGCGTTTTGCCGGCATAGTCGATGGCCTCGCCGCCGAGCGCTTCGATCACGTCTTCGAGTGAATGGGGGTTGCGTGCCGACTCCCAACCGTTCACGTTCTCCGGGCGAATGATGTGACAGCCATAGAACGGAGCGACTTTGAGCCCGTTGAGCGGTCGCACGACCATCGAGCGCAGGTTGTCCAGGCCGATGTCATCGATCAACAGCCAAAGAAGATGTCGGACGGTAACCGTGCCGTTGTACTTCGCGCCGAACTTGCCAAGAATCGAGTTGGCGTGCGTCATCTGCTCTTCGCTCTCGAGCAGCTCTTTATTTGCGGCGCGCATGTGACCCGTGCAGGTCGAACAGATCGTGATCACGTCGTCGAGGCCGAGTGCCTCGGCTTGCGCGTACGTGCGAGCATTGAGGACGCGCGCGACGTCGCGATTGACGTCGTTGACCACCGAAGCGCCGCAGCAGGACGCGGCGGTGAGCTCGATCAGCTCGATGCCCAGACGCTCGGCCAGGAGCATCGTCGAGTTGAACAGCTCCTTGCACGACTCTTTAGCGACGCAGCCGGGGAAGAAGCCGTACCGCTTTGACTCGCGCGAGCGCGTGGGCCTGTGAGTGTCGAGCGGAAGCTCTTCGGGAAGAAGCGTTGTAGACATAGGGTTTAGACCCGAACCTCCAGCGACTCGAAAATGGTGCGTACTTCGTCGACCTTCGGAATCGGTTTGAGGAAGGGCGGCGGCAGTTTGCCGCGCGCTGCCATCCGCAACCCGAGCGGAGCCACCTTGAGCAGACCCTTGATGTTGAACCGTCCGACCGTACCTTGGATGACTTCGGTTTCGGCGAGCATCCCGGTCTGCTTGATTGTCTTGGCGACCACCATCGCGTGACGCGGGCCGCGTTCGTCCATCATGACCCGCTCGCTGATCGCGGCTCGCTTGACGTCGATGATGCGATTGTTGGGATCGACGTGCTTGGGACAATACGAGCACGCGTAGCAGTGGGCGCAGAGCCAGAGATAATCTTCCGAGATTTGCCCGATCCGCTCGCCGCGCTTGGAGTCGCGCACGTCTTCGATAAAGCGATAAGCGTATGCGATCGCGGCGGGACCGGCGAAGGCCGGGTCCACGCTCACGACCGGGCAGAGGGCGTAGCACGTCGCGCACATGATGCAATTCGCAACGTCGACGAGCTTCTTCATGTCCTCGGGTGAAACGCGGCGCTCGGTCGGGTGATCCGCATCGCTGTCGGCCGGCTGCAGATAGGGTTTCAGTCGTGAATACTTGTCCCAGAATGGGTCCATGTGCACGACCATGTCTTTCATCGGTTGGAAGTTCGGCATCGGATCGATAGCGATGCTGCCGTCGGCCTTGATTACATCCTTGCAGTTCGTCTTGCAGGCAAGCCCCGTGACGCCGTTGATGTTCATCGCACACGAACCGCAAATGGCCGACCGGCACGAGCGGCGGAAACTGATGGATCCGTCGACTTCGGCCTTGGCCGTCTCGAGCGCATCGAGCACGGTGGTCGTTTCGGGAACTTCAACTTCGACGACGTCGCGATGCGGAATCGTGTCGACAGCCTCGTCGAAACGGAAGAGATCGAGCTTGATCTTTGCCATTCTAGTACGTTCTCACTTGCGGCTCGAATTTGGTGATCGTAACGGCGCGCGAGTAGTCCAGGCGCGGCGAGCCATCGGCTTGCCGCCAGGCCAGCGTATGTTTGAGCCAATTCGTGTCGTCGCGCTCAGGGAAGTCGGTGCGCGCCTGCGCGCCGCGCGATTCTTTGCGTTCGAGTGCGCACTTTGCCAGCGCGTATGACGCGTCGATCAGAAAATCCGTCTCGAACGTCGAGATCAGGTCCGTGTTGAACGTCTTCGATTTGTCCATCACGTAGACCCCTGCGTCGAACTCCTTGCGCACGCGGTCGAGATCTTCGACCGCCTTGGTTAGACCCTTCTCGTCACGGAAGATGAACGCGTTTTCGCTCATCGCCTCGTTCATGGCGTGGCGCAGCTTCGGCGCGCGCGTACCGCCTTTGCTGGCCAGCAGCGCATTGATGCGATCCTGCTGGTCGCGCAGCGTTCTTTCCGAGGGTTTCACATCACCGGACTTCTTGATGAAATCGATAGCATGGCGTGCGGACCGGGAACCGAAGACGATCGTCTCGAGCAGTGAATTGCCGCCCAGGCGATTGGAGCCGTGCACGGAGACGCAGGCGCATTCCCCCGCCGCGTACACGCCGGGGACGCGCGTCGCTCCCCATTTGTCGGTCTCGATGCCGCCCATCGTATAGTGGGCGCCGGGAAGAATCGGAATCGGCTCGTTGACCGCGTCCTTGCCCGTTGCGTCCAGCGCTAGCTCGCGAATCTGCGGCAGGCGCTCGAGTATTTTCTCCCGTCCGAGATGCCGCATGTCGAGCAACACGCAGCCGTCGACACCGCGTCCTTCGAGGATCTCCGTCCATTCCGCGCGCGAAACGACGTCGCGTGATGCCAGCTCGCCTTTGCTCGGCGCGTACTTAAACATGAAGCGCTCGCCTTGCGCGTTGAGCAGGTACGCGCCTTCGCCACGCGCGCCTTCGGTCATGAGAACGCCGTTTTCTTTGAGCGTGGTGGGATGGAATTGCATGAACTCCATGTCCATGAGCGGGATGCCGGCCTTGTAGCAGATCCCCACTCCGTCGGCGGTTGATGCGTATCCGTTCGTCGTCTTGAGGTACATGCGTCCCGCGCCGCCGGTCGCGAAGATCGTAGCCTTTGCAACGATTAATTCGAGCTCGCCGTTACGCATGTTGTACGCGACGACGCCGCTGCCGATTCCGTCTTCAATCGCAAGCGCAGTGCAATAATACTCTTCGTAGACTTTGACGCCGAAGCGCTCGAGCTGCTCCCAGAGCGTGTGCAGGATAACCAGACCCGTGACGTCGGCCGAGTAGCACGTTCGCGGTGAGCCCGCACCTCCAAACGGTCGCTGGGCAATCCGTCCATCGGGCATGCGGGAGAAAATGCAGCCGCGGTGCTCGAGCCAGACGATCTGCTTGGGCGCGTCCTCGCACATGGCTTCGATCGCGTCCTGATCGCCCAGATAGTCCGATCCTTTGATGGTATCGAAGGCGTGGGCCTCGGGTGTATCCTCCTCGCGGTTCCCCAGTGCGGCGTTGATGCCGCCTTGGGCGGCGCCGGAATGGCTGCGCACCGGATGCATCTTGGAGACGATGGCGACGTCTGCGCCGCCTTCCGCAGCCTCAACCGCGGCGCGCATACCCGCCAAACCGCCACCGATAACGACGACGTCGTGCCTGATCACGTTGGCCTTTCCCGGGAAATGAAGATCAGAAGGGGACTCTGCTTCTTTATACTATCCGCGCTCCCGGTTCCCCACGACTATTATCGCGCAGCAGCTAAAGCTGCCGGTCAGGCGGTCGCCCCGGTCTGCGAGCTGTCCTCGCTCTTGGTGCGCGCATAGAAGCGGTATTGGTTCTTGCCGGCCTGCTTGGCCTGGTAGAGCGCCTCGTCGGCAGCAAAAAAGAGCGTCTGCCCATCGATCCCGTCAGCCGGGAACATCGCCACGCCTATGGAGCTGGCCAGGCCGTTTCGTCGCAGGGCGGACATGATGCGCTCGACGCCGCGGGAGGTGTGCTCCCGGTCACTCTGGCTCATGATCAGCACGAACTCGTCGCCGGCGTACCGAGCGATGATGTCTCCCTTGCGGGCATTTTTTTTCAAGACTTGGGCAAAGCGTTTGAGAGCCAAATCACCTAAGCTGTGGCCGCCGGAATCGTTGATCTTCTTGAGGTCGTCCAAATCGAGAATGACGAAAGCGAACGGCGTGTCGTAGCGCTCGGCGGTGTGCAGCTCGCGATCGAGCAGCTCATTGAGCGCGCGCCGGTTCGGGATTCCGGTCAGGCTGTCGGTATTGGCTAGACGCTGCGTTTCCTCGAGCAGCCTGCGCGTCTCTTCGTACAAGCGCGCGTTTTCCACCGCGATCGCGGCTTGCGATGCGAAGTCGAGTAACACGCGCAGCTGGTTTTCGGTAACTTCTTCGCCGGGCGGATCGTCGGCGTACAACATGCCGCGCACGACGTCGCGTGCGACCAGCGGAGCGACGCAATACCAGCCGCGAGAGTCCATGAGCGGCGCGTCGGGATCGTCGCTGCCGCCGTAGGCCAGTTGCAGCTTGCCTTCGGAAACATCGCCGAGCGTGGATTCGGGACGGAAATCATGTGCATCGAGGGCGCGCTCCACCGTGCCGTTTTCGTCGCATTCTAAGCGGCGAACAATGGCCCCGTCGTCGACGACGTCGAAGAGCACGACACGCTTGAACTTCAGCGCCTCGACCACTCCGCGTAACACCATCGAGAGAATGTCGTTGATCTCGAGGGTCGAGTTGATAGTGGAGAAGACCTGTTGCAGAACGAACAGCTCTGCGTTCTGTTGTGCGTACTCGTCCCGCTCGGCTTCCAGGATCGCAACCAGACCGCGCAGCCGCTCGATCTCGTCGAGGAGGTCGGATACGTCCGGGGGCCCAGGGGACAGGTTGGCGCCCATCGTTTAAGGTAACGTCTAGCTTCTTGGTATTCTTTAGGTCAGGCTCGTAAGGCTTTGAATCAGTTCGTTCATCTTCACGTTCATTCCGAATACTCGCTTCTGGACGGCGCTTGCCGAGTCGACCGGCTCTGCCGCCGGACCGCCGAGGACGGCGCTCCCGCCGTCGCGCTGACCGACCATGGCGTGATGTACGGAGCCATGGAGTTCTACTACGCGGCACGGGAAACCAGGCTGACCCCGATCATCGGCTGCGAGGCATACCTAGCGCCGCGGGGGCGATTCGACCGGACGGTGCGCGAGGAGGCCCACGTCACGCTCCTGGCGGCCGATCTGATCGGGTACCGGAACCTGACGGCGCTCATTTCGAAGGGCTTTCTCGAGGGCTACTATTACAAGCCGCGGATCGACCTCGATCTCTTGGCGGCTCATCACGAAGGGCTGATCGTGCTTTCCGGGTGCATGTCGGGCCTGGTGGCGGCTCCACTGCTCAAGAACGATTACGAGAACGCGGTCAAAAACGCGAAGACATACGTTGACATTTTTGGCGATCGCTTCTACATCGAAGTCATGCGTCACGGAATGCCGGAGGAAGATGCGATCAATGCCGGACTGGTCAAGGTGGCGCGCGAGCTGAACGTTCCGATCGTTGCGACCAACGATTCGCACTATCTCGACCAGCGCGACGCGCCGGCGCACGACGTGCTGCTGTGCATCGGCACCGGCAAGACCGTCTCCGACACGAACCGGATGAAATTCTACTCCGATCAGTTCTACGTGAAATCGGCGGAGGAAATGTACGCACTCTGGGCCGATCTGCCCGAAGCGTGCGAGAACACGGTAAAAATCGCCGAGCGCGTCGACATCAGGATTCCCGAGAAGATCTTTCATCTCCCGCAGTTTCCCGTGCCGCAACAAGCGGCGCAACCGGAGCGCACGGCGGAGGAGTACTTGCGTGAGATTTGCGAGGCAGGGCTCGTGGATCGCTACGGCGCCGAGCGGGCCCGCAGCGATGCAGTGCTTCGCGAGCGCTTCGACTACGAATTGGGCGTCATCAACACGATGGGGTTTGCCTCGTACTTTTTGATCGTGTGGGACTTTGTCAAGTACGCGAGAGACCACGACATTCCAGTCGGACCAGGACGCGGTTCGGCCGTTGGATCGCTCGTCGCATATTGTTTGAAGATCACGGACCTCGACCCGCTCAAGTTCAATTTGTTCTTCGAGCGCTTCCTCAATCCCGATCGCATCTCGATGCCGGATATCGACACGGATTTTTGCGTCGACCGGCGCGACGAAGTGATCGCATATGTCACGGAAAAATACGGCAAGGACCGCGTCGCGCAGATCGTCACGTTCGGAACGATGGCGGCACGGGCCGCCGTTCGCGATGCGGGCCGGGCGCTTGGGGTCCCGTTGCCGGACGTGGACAAGGTCGCGAAGATGATTCCATCGGGCCCGACTGGTCTGTCGATCGAGAAGGCCCTCGAGCAGATCCCCGATTTGAAGATGGCGTATGCCTCGAGCCCGCAGATTCGCAAGTTGCTCGACACCGCCAAAGATATCGAAGGGCTGGCGCGCAATGCCGGGACGCACGCTGCCGGCGTCGTGATATCGGCTGGGCCACTGATCGAATACGCGCCGCTGGTGAAATTCAACGACGGCGGCGTGAACACGCAGTTCGACATGGTGTGGGTCGAAAAGATCGGACTGCTCAAGATGGACTTTCTGGGGCTGCGCAATCTGACGGTGATGAACAGCGCGCTCGCCGAAATTCGCCGCACAGTTGATCCGACGTTCGACCTGGACAAGATCGCGGACGACGATAAGAAAACCTACGACATGCTCAGCCGCGGCGAAACGATGGGCGTCTTTCAGCTCGAATCCGAGGGCATGAAGCGGGTGTGCACGGAATTGCGGCCGTCGCGCTTCGAGGATATCATTGCGCTGGTCGCACTGTATCGTCCGGGGCCCATGGACTGGATTCCGCAGTATATCAGCAACAAGCACGGGCGCACGAAGCCCAAATACCTGCATCCCAAACTCGAGCCCATTCTGGCCGAAACGTACGGCATCGCCGCATACCAGGAGCAAGCCATGCAGATGGCGCGGGACATCTCAGGATTCTCGATGGGCGAAGCCGATGAACTGCGCAAGGTGATGGGGAAAAAGCAAAAAGACAAGATTCCCGTCTATCGCAAGAAGTTCGTTGAGGGCGCGATCCAAACTTCGGGGATCTCGCGCGAGCTGGCCGAACAGATCTTCGCGTTCATCGAACCGTTTGCCGGCTACGGCTTCAATAAATCGCACGCAGCAGCGTACGGTTGGATCGCCTATCAGACGGCGTACCTCAAAGCAAACTATCCGCTGCCGTATCTTAGCGCGCTGATGACCTCGGTCAAAGACAAGACCGACAAGCTCGTCGAGTACATCGACGAGGCCAAGAAGACCGGTATTACCGTATTGCCGCCCGACATCAATGAGTCGCTGGTCGATTTTGCCGTGGTCGGCGACCACATTCGTTTCGGGCTGGCGGCGATCAAGGGCGTTGGCGAGGGCGCCGTGCAGAGTATCATCGAGGCCCGCGATCGCGACGGGCGCTTCATCGATCTGTTCGACTTGGCCAAGCGCATCGATTCGAAGCAAGTGAACCGCCGCGTGTTCGAGGCGTTGATCAAGTGCGGCGCTCTCGATCAGCTTCCTGGAAATCGGGCGCAGAAACTTGCGGCGTCGGAGGTTGCGCTCGATTTGGCTGCCCACGCTACCCGCGAGAAAGAGCTCGGACAATTTTCGCTGTTCGGCGAGGGTACCGAGCATGCGCCGGCGCTCGCGCCGACACTTCCCGTCGTTCCCGCGCCGAGCTCGCGCGAGATGCTTGCGTGGGAGAAAGAGACGCTCGGGATCTTCGTCTCCGGTCATCCGCTTGCCGACCTTCAGGAGCTGCTGATTCGTGAAGGCGCAACATTGATCAAAGACTTGCGCGACGTGGACGATGATACATTCGTGACAATCGCCGGCGCGGTAACCTCCGTGCGCCGCACGTTGACGAAGTCAGGAACGCAGATGTTGATCGCGCAGCTCGAGGATACAACCGGGGCATGTGACGTCGTGGTGTTCTCGAAGCTCTATCCGACGGCACAAGCGCTGTTCTCTGAGGACGCGATCTTGGTGGTGAAGGGGCGGGTGCGGCTGCGCGAACGGCCCGGTGCGGCGCCGGGAGAAGAGGGACCGGTCGACCTCTCCGTGAGTGCGAGCGAAGTGACGGTATTCGAGATTCCCGCGCGCAGCCCCAGTGCGCCGTCCGTACGCGAATGGCATGTGGAAGTTGGATCGCGCGATCAAATCGATCGTTTGGCGACGCTGGTCGACGAATGGCCGGGACACGCACCGGTTGTGATGCACGCGCGTGGGCGATCGCATCGGCTATCGCGCACGATTGCATCGGATCACCGGCTGCGCAGCGAGCTGGAACGCATCTTCGGACAGGGCAACGTAAGGCATGACGCTTAGTGTCATTCCGGCGTCGGAACGCTCGCGTCTGGTCGGTGCGCGCAGAGACGGCTGGAAGCCGCCGCCCGAGCTGATCAGCTCGGTCGCGGCGATTCTGGCAGAGGTTCGAAGCCGCGGCGATGCCGCCTTGGTCGACTACACGCGCCGCTACGACGATCCGAACTACGACATCTCCAAGCTGCGCATTGCGATTCCGATGCAGGACGGTGCACGCGCGCTCGTGCCTCCCGAAATCGCCGACGCGTTGCATCTTGCCAAAGAGCGCATCTCGCGTTTTCACGAGCGGCAGCGACCGGCGGATTTGAGTTATGTCGATGAAGACGGTACGCGTTACGGTCTTCGCTATCGCGCCCTTGATTCGGTGGCGGCATACGTTCACGGAGGGCGAGCCGCGAACGCTTCGGCAGTGTTGATGACGGCGATTCCCGCCAAGATCGCGGGCGTTTCGCGAACGATCGTGCTCAGTCCGCCGCATGCCGGGACCGGTGTGCACCCAGCGGTTTTGTACGCGTGCTCGTTGTGTGAGGTCGACGAACTCTATGCGGTCGGCGGAGCGCATGCGATTGCGGCTGCGGCGTACGGCACGCAGTCGCTTGCGCGAATCGACAAAATCGTTGGTTGGGGCGGAGCCGTCGTTACCGAGGCCAAGCGCCAGGTTTACGGGGTTTGCGGAATCGATGGGCTTTCGGGACCGCCCGAGGTTTTGGTGGTTGCGGACGACGGTGCGAGCAGTGAATACGTTGCGGGAGAGTTGCTTGCGCAAGCCGAGCGCGATCCATTCTCGCGTGTCGCCGTGTTGTCGGAATCGCGTCCCCTGCTCGAGGCCGTCGCCCAGCTGCTGGAAACGTTCGACGTGCGCACGCTGGCGCACGGTGACGTGCTGCGAGCGGTGATCGACGGCGCTTGTTATTTGCTGCACGCCCAGTCGCGGAACGATCTGTTTGAAACGATCGATGCCCTCGCGCCCGAGCGGCTGGCCTTACAGGTACGCGACGCCGAGCCGTATCTGGCTCGCGTGCGGCGCGTCGGTACGGTGCTCGTGGGGGACATGACGCCGCTTGCGGCTGGAGACTACCTGAGCGGAACGAACAACGTGCTTCCGGCCGGAGGTACCGCCCGTTTTGCAAGTGGCCTGCGTCTGGATGACTTCTTGCGCTGCTTCAGCGTCGTCGAAAACTCGCGGGAGCGCATGTTGGACGACGCCCAGCCGCTCGCGGCACTTTGCGAATTTGAAGATCTTCCTCATCACGCCCAGACGGCCCGGATGCGTAGCGGCGCTTGATAAGACTGGTTGCTTTCGATCTGGACGGGACGCTGGTTGGCCGGGATCTCGTCGTGCGCCCGCGCGTTCGTAACGCTATTGGGCGGATGCACGAAGCGGGCATCCGGGGCTGCATCGTGACCGGAAGAATGTATCAGGCTTCGGTCGGCTACGCGCGTGAATTGGGTTTCGATGCGCCGCTGGTATGTTATCAGGGCGCAGCCATCGTCGACCCGCAGACCGATGCGGTGCTTCGCGACACGCCGCTCGATCCACAAGCCGTTGAACGAATCATTACGCTTGCGGGCGAGCGGCACGTCCATTTGCAGCTGTATCGCAACGATGAATACTATTGTGAAGAGGAGAACCGCTTTTCGGACTTGTACGCGCGGCTCTCCGCCGTTCGACCGATTATCGTCCCTTCGCTGCGCGATGCATTTGCTGCTAGCCCCGCGACGAAAGCTGTGGCAATCGACGACCCAGCTCCGGCTGCGGAGCACGCCGCGTTCTTCGCGCAGGCACTTGGAAGCAGCGCGTACGTGACACGCAGCTACGCCGAGTTCGTCGAGATTCTCGATCCGCGGGTCGACAAGGGCGAGGCCTTGCGCTTCGTCGCTGCGTCGCTGGGCGTCGAGATGCGAGAGGTGGCAGCGATCGGCGACTCCTGGAACGATGCTCCGCTCCTACAGGCAGCGGGTCTAGGCATCGCGATGGGGTCGGCTCCGGAGGAGCTGCGCGCCGTGGCCGGCGCCGTTGTGGGCGACGTCCAATCTGACGGCGTTGCCGAGGCGATCGAACGGTGCGTGCTGGCATGAGCCGTTCGCGCCCGGTGCCGAAGCGACGCCGGCCCTCAACGGTGCGGCGGCTGCAACCGTTTTGGTTTCTGCTGCTGCTTGCGCTCGGTGCGCTCGCCGTCGGCGTGGGATTTCTAGCGTCGTGGAACGAGCTGTATCCTCGCGCTGTGGACGTGGTTGGAAATCGCGTTGTGGGCAGCAATGAGATCGTGCAAAGCGCCGGGATCGATCATTCGAAGAACATGTGGCTGCAGAGTACGGCTGCAATGTCCGCCCGGATCGAAGGCATCCCGTACATTGGAACCGCAGATGTCCATCGGCGCGCGCCCGACGCGATCGTGATCGCGGTGACGGAGCGCACGCCGTATGCGTTTTTGGACTCACCCGGTTTTCGCGTTACCGTCGATCACGATTTGCGCGTGCTGCAGCGCGGAGAACCGGTGGAGGTTCCAAAGGGCTTGCCGATCTTCGAGGGCGCATCGGCGCGCGCGCTTACGCCCGGGACCTTCGTCAGCGATCCAAGCGTGCTCACGATGCGCTCGGTCGCGGATACCATGCATGCTGCGCGTCTCGATCCGGCAACGCTGCAGCTCGACCGGTTCGGCGATGCTACGGCAATCCTGCGCAGCGGAATACGGGTGCTGCTCGGCGACGAACAGAGCATGGGCCAAAAAATCGCGCTCATCCAGCCGATACTAGCGCAGGTCGGTCGCGGGAAACGTCCTGTTGTCGCGATCGACCTGCGTGCGCTCACCACGCCGGTCGTGGTGTATGGAAGGTAAAAACGCCGCCGATTAGCGCAAGACGATGCCGTTGGCTACGAACGTGCCGTTGCTGTAGTAACCGTAGATCGCGATGCGATCGCCGCGCGTCGGCGTTGCACCGGTCGGATGAATGACGGTTCCCGGTTTGAGATCGATCGTCTCGTTCATCCCGTCGGAACGTGCGATAACGACGCGGTAAGGACGGAAGCGCACGACCGTGCCGAGGATCACGTGGCGACGATCGTATTGAAAGCGATCCCAGCCCGGCTGCCACGTTGAATACGTCGGACCATATTGCGCCACGTACACTTGCGCCGATGCGCTCGGCGCGAACGCCGCTGCCGCGCCGGCGAAGACCGCGAGAGCTGCTAGGGCCGTTAGGAACGATTTTTTCATTGCGTACCTCCGATTGAGTGTCTAGTTTGCGCGAATAACGTTGCCTAAAGCGCGGTGCGTTCGTTCGCGCGCGCGCGAGCGCCCGTTTCTCATCGCGTTCTCACGGGCGAGCACGAAAAAGAACCCGGTAGTGCCGGGCTCTTGCTTGCTTTCGTTACTCTTCTGGTTAGTGGCTGGTCAGGTCCAGGTAGACCATCACCGCGCCCTTGATAAGCGAGAGCTTCACCTGGTCGCCGGGCTTGACTTTGCCGAAGTCGACCGTTTCACGTCCCGCTGAAAGCGTCGTCTCCGCACCGTTGTCCATCGTTACCTTGATATGCTTGTTGTCGAGCGTCTGTTCGACTTTGACGGTATACGTGCCGTCAGGAATCAACGACGCATCGATCGTGTTGGCGGCGAGCGCAATCGATGGGATCGCGAGCGCAGCCAGGAGGGCAACCAGACTCAGTTTCTTCTGCACGCTTACTCCAGTAGAGGGTTGATAGCCTAAGATGATAGCGCAAGTGCCCCGGGGTCTTCTAGGGCCCCGCTGGCGGAAGTTGAGCCGTCTTCGAAGGCCAGTTGGCCCGTTTGGAACTGTCCAACCATCTCGCGCAGCTCACTCGCTTGTGATTGAACCTCGTCGGCACTGGACGCCATGCTTCCGATTGCTCCCGAGTTCTTTTCTCCCAGTCCGGTCGTATGTTCGATTCGGGTACCGAGCGCTTGGATTGCGGTCTGCTGTTCGGTGGATGCCCGCGCGACTTGCGCGGTCCGGTTTTCGATCTCCGACACACTTTCGAGAATCTGATTTGAGGTGATGGCCTGTTCGCGCATGGTAGCGGCGGCTTCATGCGTCATGGCACCCATCTGCTCGCTTGCGCGCGCGAGCTCCTCAGAGGCGCGCGCTTGTTCGGTGGTGGCGATGCTGATCTCGCTGACCAATTGCGCAACGTCGGTAACGCGCTTACTAATTGTCTCTATCATCTGCGTTACGTTACGAGCCGATTCGGCATTGTTCTGGACCAGCGAATTTGCGCGAGCCGTGCGATCGAGCACGGCCGAAGTGCGGCGTTGGATGTCGGTCACCAGCGCACCGATTTGTTTGGTCGAACTGGCGGAGTTCTCGGCAAGTTTGCGGACCTCGTCGGCGACGACGGCGAACCCGCGTCCATGTTCGCCCGCGCGCGCGGCTTCGATGGCCGCATTGAGTGCGAGTAGATTCGTCTGGTCGGCAATCTCTTCGATCAAACCGAGAATCTCGCCGATCTGACGCGAGGCGCCGTCGAGACTCTGCATTTCGGTCACGACGTCGGCCACGGTGTCGCTGATCGAGCCCATACCCTTGGAAAGCGCAAGCACCTCGTTGCGTCCGTCGCGCACTTGCTGATCGGTTACGTTCGATTCCGAACGGACGCGGTCGGCATTGCCGGCCACTTGCACGATCGAGGCCGACATCTCTTGCGTATTCGCAACGGCCTGCTCGACGACGGTGGCGAGATTCAAAAGATTTTGATCCATCTCTTGGATCGACGCGGTCATTTGCGCGACCGCGCTCGAAATATCGGAAACGCGCCGCGCGACGGCTTCCGCATTATCGGCGACCGTACCGGCGGCGTTGGAGAGATCGTTCGAGTAGTTGAGCGCCTGGGCGAGCGCGGCGAGTTCTTCCTTCACGCGCCCGTCAACCTGCAGCGCGAGCTTATTGCTCTGCGTGGAGGCGGTCTGCACGGTGCGCGAAGCGTGTTGAATTTGCCGGATCATGCCGGAGATGCGATCGGCGAATTCATCGATGGTTTGACCGAGCCGGCCGAGCAGATCGCGCCCGTGCCAGTTGATGCGCTGAGAAAGATCGCCGGTTCCCATCGCTTCGAAGATCTCGACGCAGCGCCCGATGCTGCGCATCACGATGACGCGCAGCCACGAGTACGAGAATATGGCCACGCCGAGCGCGACGAGAAATCCTACGATCAGCGCCGTCAGGCCCGCCGTTCGCGCCGCGAGCAACTGCTGATAACGGTCCGTAGCCAAAGCGGTAAGCGAGCGCAACATGGCTTGTCCGTCAGAGCTCTGCTTTTGATACGCGGCCGCCGAGGGGCCGTTGATCTGCGCAAGCGCCTCCTTTTGTTTGCCATTTTGCAGAAGACTTACGGCCGAGAGGGCTTGGAAGTCGAATCCGCTGGCGCTCGCGCTGAAGGTGTCGACGAGCGTTCCGATTTGCCTCGCGATGTCGTCGCTGTTACCCGAGCAAGCCGACGTTGTCATATCGGCACCAGCGTTCTTGCTGGCGGTCTTGGCCGGGCAGAAAATCTCGACCATCTTACGGGCGTCGTCAGGGAACTGCGTCACCAAGGATTTGGCCATGCTCAGCTGCTTGGCCGCTTGCGACGCGTCGGTGCTCGTGGCCGACTCGAGGGTTGCCGCGCGCAGGCTGTCGGCGTCCGCGGCCACCTTGGCATACGCGAGTTGGCCGGCGATCACGCGGCTGTACAGCGTTTGCGCTTGGCTTGAGATACCGCCGAGGGCCCAAACCATGACCGGGACCATGAGCAGTATGACGAGGACCACGACGCCAAAGGCCATCATGAGCCCGCGTTCTAAACTAGTGCGGCTCTTTTCCATCACTAGCTAACATCGGCCGAGGCCGCGCGTCTATTTACGCCAGCGTTACGCAGGCCCGCACCGGTCGGAGCGAGTTATTCGCAAGCTGTCCCCAAGGAGTCCGGCCACACTGCGCCAAGCCCTCACGATTCCCCGTTGCAGGTACCAGCGATAGTAGGGATTGCCAGGTACCGGCACAATATATAGCGGTTAGACCAACTCCCAGGTACAGGTGATCGATCGGAATGAAGCACGAGACCGTTTGCGGCCTCGATATCGGAACGACCAAGACGTGCGCGGTCGTCGCCGTTGAAGGCCCAAACGGCCTCGAGATTGTCGGCGTAGGCGAAGCGCCGTCGCTGGGCATGCGCAAAGGCGTCGTTGTGGATCTCGACGAGACCATCAAATCGATCGAAGCGGCAACGGAGCGCGCAGAACGCATGGCCGGCGTTCACGTCGCCGATGTGTTCGTGGGTATTACCGGCGATCACATTCGCAGCACGAACAATCGAGCCGTCGTTGCGACGACCAGTGACAATCGCGAAGTCACCGGATCCGACGTGCGACGAGTCATCGATGCGAGTAAAATCATTAATCTTCCGGCAGATCGTCAAATCATTCACGCGTTGCCGCGTTACTTCACCGTTGACGGACAAGACGGTGTTGACGATCCGATCGGCATGGCGGGCGGGCGGCTCGAAGTCGACACGCACATCATAACCGGGGGTTCGACGTTCATTACCAACGTGCTCAAATGCGTGCATCGCGCGGGTTTGGAAGCAGCGGGCGTGGTGTTCGAGCCGCTTGCGAGTTCGGCTGCCACGCTACTCTCCGAAGAGAAGCAGGTTGGCGTCGTGCTGCTCGACATCGGTGGCGGAACAACCGACATTGCGGTGTACTCACTAGGCAGCGCGATCTTCACCGCAACGATTCCGGTTGGTGGCAACATTCTCACCAGCGACATTTCGCTCGGCCTGAAAACCTCGCTCGGTGAAGCGGAAGAGGTGAAGAAGCAGTTCGGCGCGGGCATTGCCGAAAACGGCGAGCAAGGCTTCGCGGTGCACGGTCTGGACGGTCGAACGAATAAGGATTATACGACGGCGCAGTTACGCGCAATCGTCGTGCCCCGCGTGCTCGAAACGCTGCGCATGGCCAAAACCAAGATCATCGAGAACGTCCCGCGCGATCTCGTGCTTGGGGAAGTCGTGCTCACCGGCGGCGGCGCGCTCTTGCCGGGCATTGTCGCGATCGCCGAAGACGTCTTCGGCTTGCCGACGCGCGTCGGCGTGCCCTCAACGGTGATCGGCTTGACCGACGCGGTGACGCAACCGCAATACGCGACCGCGATTGGCCTGGTGCTGTTCGGCACCAATGGCGAAGGCGCGAACGCTAACGGCGCGCGTCGTAGTGGCGGATCCTTTGCCGCCAAGATCCGGCAGTGGTTCTCGGATCTGTGGAATTAATGTGTCCCGAAAAAAGAAACCGCAACAACTTACCTTCATCGAGGAGCAAGCTCAGATGGCAGATGCACGGCGCTTTCAACCCGAACATGCCGCGTCGATCAAAGTAGTCGGCGTCGGCGGCGGCGGCTGCAATGCCGTCAATCGTATGATCGAGGCAGGTCTGACCGGCGTCGAGTTTTACGCCGTGAATTCGGACGTGCAGGCCTTGCGCAGCTCGCGCACCGAGAACACGGTGCACATCGGCGGCGGTCAAACGCGCGGCCTGGGCGCCGGAGCGAATCCGGTGCTGGGGCGAGAAGCGGCCGAAGCCTCGCGCGAAGATCTCGCCATGGTTCTGGACGGCTCGGACCTGGTGTTCATTACCGCCGGTATGGGCGGTGGCACGGGCAGCGGTGCAGCACCGGTAATCGCTGAACTTGCGCATGACTCGGGCGCACTGACGATCGCGGTCGTAACCAAACCCTTCGCCTTCGAAGGGCGCAAGCGAATGCAGACGGCAGAGCATTCGATCGCCGAGCTTGAGGCCAAGGTCGACACGTTGATCACGATTCCGAACGAGCGCATTCTGCAAGTCATCGAAAAGCGAACGCCGCTCAACGAAGCGTTCTCGTATGCCGACGATGTGCTGCGCCAGGGAATCCAAGGCATCAGCGATCTCATTACTCAGCCGGGCTTGATCAATCTCGACTTCGCCGACGTGAAGACCATCATGAGCGACGCCGGCAGTGCGATGATGGGCATCGGTGAAGGCACCGGGGAGCACCGCGCCGCCGACGCCGCGCAGAAGGCCATCGCATCGCCGCTGCTCGAGACGACGATCGAGGGCGCGCGCGGTGTGATCTTCAACATCACCGGCGGCCCGGACATGGCGATGTACGAGGTAAACGAAGCCGCGGAAATGATCAGCCGCGCGGTGGATTCCGACGCGCAGATCATCTTCGGTGCCTCGATCGATCCAACAATGAACGGCAAGGTGCGCGTGACGGTGCTCGCCGCCGGTTTCGGTGCGCAGCGCACGTATCGTCCGGTGGTCGGTCACGCGTTCGACACCGGGAAGATCGATGCGGTCACGCCGATGAACATGGACGACATCGAAGTGCCGGCCTTCCTGCGGTATCGCGGCTAGCGATCGAGGACCGGGTGGCCGATCAGGGTTTCAGCGCGCGGGTGCTTGCCGATTCGGTAAGCCCCGCGGGCATTCGTTTGACAACGCTCGAGGCGCGTTTTCCGCGATTTATCTTGAGCGAGTTCAACACACACCGTCAGCTTTCGAGGAATTCTGCGTCAAGCCGAGCCGTGCCGACGAGTAAAATGATCGAGCGCGTGCTCGAATTTCCCGCGATGCCGGTTGAATGGGGCGTAAACAAGGCGGGAATGTCGGCGAGCGAAGCCCTAACCGCCGAACAGGCGGAGGAAGCCAAAGCCGAATGGCTGCGCGCGCGCGACAGCGCCGTCGCGCACGTGAAGGAACTCCAGAAGTTCAACGTGCACAAGCAGATCATCAATCGGCTTTTGGAACCGTTCATGTGGCACACGGTCATCATCAGCGCCACCGAGTGGGACAACTTCTACACGCTGCGCTGCGCACCAAACGCGCAACCTGAAATTCAAGCGGCTGCCGGGATCATGCGCAATGCAATGGGCGCCTCAACGCCGCGAGAGGTTGCGATCGGCCAGTGGCATCTTCCGCTGGTGCAGGATGACGAGCGCAGCTTGCCGATCGAGCAGCAGAAGAAGGTCAGCGCTGCGCGCTGCGCGCGCGTCTCTTACTTGACGCACGACGGGAAGCGAGACGTCGCCAAGGATATCGAGCTGTGCGAGCGCCTGTGGCGGGACCGGCACCTGAGCCCGTTCGAACATGTCGCCACGCCGAGCGCGGACGCGGATTTTCACGCCAATTTCCGGGGATGGCTCCAGATGCGCAGGGAACTGGAGCGCGCGACGGTCGCGTGTCGGTAGCAGCCACGGCGCCGATCGAGGTTCGCACGGCGCGACGGCGCGCGATGGTGGCCTCGTCCATGGGCTGGGGCCTGGACGGCTTCGATTTCTACCTGTACGTCTACGCTTTGCCCGCGATCCTGACGGCATTCTCGCTGAGCAAGGCGTACGGTGGGCTCTTGGCCACCTACACGTTGGTTGCCAGTGCGATTGGCGGTATCGCGATGGGGACGATCGCCGACCGCATCGGTCGCAAGAACGCGCTCATGATTTCGATCGCGTGCTACGCCGTGTTCACGTTTCTATGCGGCCTCGCGCAGAATTACGCCATGCTTGCAGTTTTTCGCGCGCTGGAAGGCTTTGGCTTCGGCGGTGAGTGGGCGGTCGGCGCGGTGCTCATGGCCGAGTGGGCCGATGCGCCGCAGCGTGGACGCGCACTTGGCTTCGTGCAGGGATCTTGGGCGATCGGCTGGCTCGCTGCAAACATTGCGTTTCAGATTATCGCAGCTACGATTGGGCTCGAGAGCGGCTGGCGGTATCTCTTTTTCCTCGGAATCGTCCCGGCGCTCTTCATCCTGTACATCCGCCGCGGTGTGAAGGACGCACCGGTTTACCAGTCGACGCGCGCGCAGATTGCCTCCCGCGGAACGTCCGGGTGGTCGCTGTCGGGAATCTTCGCACCGCAGATCGTGCGCACCACGATCTTCGCATCGCTCCTTGCGATCGGCGTGCAGAGCGGCTACTACGCGCTATTCGCTTGGATGCCGACGTATCTCACGACGCAGCGCCACATTCCGGCCGTGACCAGCGGCTCGTTTCTGTATCTTCTGATCGCCGGATCGTATGTAGGTTACTTAACGGCCGGATTCATCAACGACGCGCTGGGTCGCAAACGCACGTTCATCATTTTTTCGGTGTGTTCCGCGGTGATGGTGCCGCTCTATCTGTATGCGGTCGTCGCGGATTGGCAGCTGCTCATCGCGGGACCGCTGCTTGGATATTTCGCGTCGGGAATCTTCAGCGGATTCGGTCCGTATCTGAGCGAGCTCTTCCCCAGTGACGTGCGCGGCGCAGCTCAGGGGTTTACCTACAATCTTGGACGCGGCGTCGCGGGAATCGGTCCGTTTGCAATCGGATGGCTCTCGAAAATCGCGCCGATCGGCAATGCCATGACTGTTGTTGCGATAATCGCGTACTTGATCGCCGTAATCGCAGTGCTGTTTCTCCCGGAAACGCGAGGCAAGGAGTTTACCCCGGCCGGTTAGTTTGGGGGCTGCTAAGCGCCTTATAGCGCACGCACGTAATGCGCCATCCGCCGTAGCCGGACAGCATTACAATGGGATAGGAGACAAGGCCGCCAAAACGAGACCCCCAAACGTTCACATTTCAGGGCTTTTTTGCACATTGTTGCGTGGCCGCAGAGCTCACAGCATCGCAGCTTCGCAGCGCATCGGGACTAAGCCCGGCGAAACGAGCCCCCTCTGCCGGGTTGCCGGGTGCGAGGTGCCGATCGACGACGCTACGCGATTTCATTGCGACGTCCCCTGATGCGAGGTGCTGCGAGGCGTGGTGCGAGGTGCGTGGCGCTAAGCGATTGAAGCCGCCAAGATGACGCGCTGCATTGCATTCGCGCGAGTCGCCATTAAATGAGCAACGCTTCTGCGACGGCTTGATCTTCGCTCCAGGTGCTGCCTTCGGCCATGAGCTTCGCGCATTCATCCGCGCTGAGCGCATCGCGCAATGCGGGCAGCATCTTGTCGTACTCTTGCTGTTCGGTGTACTCGCGCAGGGCTTCGAGTGCAGCCAGTTGCGCATCGACATAACCCAACACACGCGCCGTGCGGGCGCGTTCTTCGCGTGACGGTGCCGCGACATCATGGCGCAGCGCAGCAACCGCCGCCAGATGCTGCAGTGTGAATGCCACAAGCACCGCAACCTGCGTGTCGCGCGCCGCTGTGAGCCCTTCCCGCGCCGATGCGCGCGCCTGGTCGTACCGCTCCAGCGCCACCAGATACGCTGCCATATTGCACAGGTCGGCTGCGACCCTGCGCGTGTCGTTGAACGCGCGATGGACCGCCAGCGCCTCGTCCGCTAATTG
>Ga0153924_1000650_pt1 | contig 20922 bp, 21 predicted proteins | sample TSNJ008MetaG_FD_104709 | JGI IMG/M metagenome (GOLD analysis project Ga0153924, IMG submission 104709) | Attine ant fungus gardens microbial communities from New Jersey, USA - TSNJ008 MetaG | ecosystem: Host-associated > Fungi > Mycelium > Unclassified | place: USA: New Jersey, Wharton State...
CATCCACCAAATACCCTTGCCTTTTTAATATCTGTTCCAGCGCGTCGGCCAGCCTTATTTCATCTTCAACAAGTAAAATCCTCAATCCGTCTCGCCACCTTTCATAGTAATGTGTTTAGTTGACCCCCACATCATTATATACGGTTAATCGTATGGCTTCAAGAAATATTTTCCTTCTCCGTTTTCAAACCAAATTCAAAGAATTATATGAGATACTCACACTGTCGAAAGAAAATTTGCGAATGGAGGTTCCTATGATTCAGTTTAGAAACGTAAATAAAATTTATCAAACAGGCCTAAACGATTACCCGGTACTAAAGAATATATCTTTGGGGATTGAAAAGGGAGAATACGTCCTTATCACAGGCAAGTCGGGCAGCGGAAAGTCAACGCTGCTCAATATCCTTACCGGCGTGGACTGTGCTTCCTCCGGGGATGTTATGGTAAACGGCACGAACATTCTCCGCTTTAATGAAGCGCAGATGACAAAATGGCGCGGGGAAAACGTAGGGATTGTATTTCAGTTTTTTCAACTGATACCCACCTTATCGGTTCTGGAAAATATGTTATTGCCAATGGATTTGATTGGCAGGATACCGCGGCAGAGCAGAATGGAAAAGGCAAAGGAACTCTTGGCAATGGTAGGATTGTCCGAACATGCGGGAAAAATGCCGCCCTCTCTCTCCGGCGGGGAGCAGCAGCGGGTAGCTATTGCGAGGGCGCTTGCCAATGAGGTTGATTTGATTGTCGCTGATGAACCTACCGGCAATCTTGACAGCAAAAACGCGAAAATGGTTTATGATATCCTGCACAAGCTGAATGATGCCGGGAAAACCATTGTAATGGTTACACATGAAAGGGATGTTATCAAGGGCGCATGCCGGAAAATCATCATAAAAGACGGCAAGATTCTAGAGGATTACCCACTGAAAGGAGTTGAGACGCAATGAGGCTGCTGCTTAAAAAGACAATGCGTGACTTGTTTCGTGATAAACGCAGGGCGGCTTTCTCTCTCCTTGCCATTCTGATCGGCACAATGTCATTCGGTATCATCACATTTTCCTATGAGATTATCAGCCGTGAGCTTGTTCGTGTTTACGATGCGATTAATCCCGCTTCCGGCTCTATCATGGTAGACCGCGTTGACGACAGGCTGATTTCTCTTACGGAGAACTTTGACGGAATTGCTGCCTATGAGCAGAAAGCCTATAACGAGCTTCGGGTACAAACTGCGGAAAACGAGTGGAAAGTCCTTGAATTATTTGCGGCTGATAATTTTAACGCGCTGGAGATTAACAAAATCACCAGCGAAAAAGGCTCTTTTCAGCCGGGTAGTGGCGAGGCTCTTATCGAGCGCGACGCCGTGAAAGTGGCCGGAGCCGGGATTGGCGATACACTGACAATCTCTTTGCCTGATGGAAGCACAAGAGATTTAACAATCACAGGGATAATTGCAGATATTGGATTGCATCCTGCAAGCGTACATGACACGGTTTACGCCTATATTTCCTATGACACCCTTTCAGGATTGGGGCTTACCGGGAATAAAATTGATTTTACCATCACAGGGGAAAAGTACGAACGTGAGCGCATTTTGACAATCAGCAATGACTATATCCGGATGTTGGAGCAAAACGGGTATGTGGTATCAGACCTAGAAGTGTCCGATACGCCGGGGATAAGTATGCACCTTGAGGAATATGAGTCCGCGCTGTTCCTTTTGCAGATATTCTCCTTTGTGACGTTTTTGTTTGGCTGCATGATTATGAGCAGTCTAATAAGCTCCATCCTATCCGGCCAAACACGGCAAATCGGTATTCTAAAAGGAATTGGCGCGGGTTCGGGAAAAATCATTGCTTCTTATATGCTGGCATTTTTTATTCTGATTGTATGCGTAGCGGCGGTTTCTATTTCCTTATCGACGCTGCTTGCGGGCGGTATATCCTCTCTTTTAATGGGTCTTGGTAACATGCGTCCGGCTGATGTCTCCATCCCCATGTATCTGTATGGCGTCTATGGCGGGTTGGCCTTGCTGGTTCCCATAGTGATTGCTTGCTTTCCCATACGCCGGGGAGTAGCTATATCCGTAAAGGACGCAATCAGTGACTATGGCATAAGCGCGGACGATAAGGGCGTAAAGCTGCCGGAGCCGAAATTTATGTCCCGCCCGGTTCTGCTTTCCCTGCGCAACGCCTTACGGCGCAAAAGACGTTTTTTTCTCAATGTAGCCATATTATCCGTTGCGGGAGCATTGTTCGTATCGGTTGTTACGGCCATGATTTCCATTCAAACCACATTATCAAACAATCTGGATTCATGGAAATTCGACTACCACTACATTACCAACACGTTTTATGAGGATGGCCAATTAGATACAATTATGGCGAATATCCCGAATGTAACGAGCCATGAAAATTGGGGCAGCAGCCGGGGAATGCTGTTACATGATAACGGGAAAATGCTGGGTTCTTACCCTATCCTTTCACCCCCTAACGGAAGCGTCATGATAGAGCCGGAAATGCTGGAGGGCAGATGGATTACAGACGGGGATACAAACCAAATTGTTGTGAGCCACAAGTTTTTCCTATCGGAAACCGGCTATCAGATAGGGGATACCCTTACCCTGCAAATTGGCAATCAGGTTCAGGACTTCACTATTGTCGGCTCCATGAAAGATTTTGGCACAACGACAGTTTACATGAGCGAAAACGGATACCGGCAGGTTGTTCCGGCTGGAAACCGGCTGAATAATATCAAACTGAACCTTGACACAGCCGGACGGAGAAAGACGGTCTATAAAGCGTTGGAGGCAGCACTAAAAGAACAAGGCGTATTGATTCTGCAAAGCCAGAGCAAGACGGACTTAAACGCCATAGCGTCGGGGCATTACGCTGTTACATTGCAGACATTTCTTTTCATTATATGTATGTTAGTAATTGTGTCCGGGTTTGGATTGGCGGCCACTATGAATGTGCAAACTTCCGAGCGAACAAAGGAAATCGGCATTATGAAAGCGATGGGCGCGGCCAAAAAGCAGATCCGTAAAATTGTAACCTCCGAAAGCATTTTAATCGCTTTGATAAGCTGGGGCGTTTCTGTCCTGCTCGGAATACCTCTTGGCATTCTCGGTGTGTATGTATTTGGAAACATCATACTTGAAACGCCGTTGCAATTCAGTGTTTTATCCCTTATGGCGGCTTATGTTATCTGGCTGGTGCTGACATTTGCCGTTGGACACTACGCAAGCCGTTCATGCGCAAAACGTGCGGCAAACATGAGCGTGAAAGATAGCTTGGCATTTGAGTAGTGTATTGTGCGAGTATACGAAAACAGGCCGTTATGTTCCCATAGCGGCCTATTGCTCTGTTTTCTTGCCCTTTTTCAAAATCTACTATTAGGTTTCCGCAGCGTTATCACGATCCTTTACCCTTTCCGCGAGCTTTTGGATTTCTTCTACATCAATTTTTGGCTCAACAAATCCTTCACGGAACCCCTCAATTTTATTTAGGGATTGAAATAACTTTCTATAAGCAAAGCTCATTTTCTCATAATCCATTCTGCCACCTACAATAGTGGTATATGCGGCATGGGTCAATAGGTTATGCGGGAATAAAGTCTCAAGGAAGCCCTCCGTTCCTTTTGGGGTATAGCAACATGCAAACAGTCCTATCTTTTTTCTAAGCAGGATTTTTTCATTGCGTTTGCAAAACTTTGTTACATCTTTCCGCATTGTACCCATATAGACCGAACCGCCTATTATAATTGTATCAAAATGCATTAAATCATACCGGCACTTTTCCGCAGTTGAGATCTTTACTTCACCTTGTAAAGACTCTTTCATAATTGATACACATTCTTGTGTGCAGCCATATTTTGTAGCGTAAACAATCAGTGTTTTCATCTTGTATCTTCCTCCCGATAAATTAAGTCAAATTGGTCAATATGTTTTTCCAGCAGGTCAAGCGCCTCTTTTTCCCGCTCCGGTATTCCGTCATATTTATTCAATAGCAAGAATATGGGAGAATAAAAATGCAGAGCCATCACATTGGGATCCGCTTGCTTCATAAACCCTTGGCTAATCATTTCTGAAAAAAGGCTGGCCTGATATAACAAGGCCGCATCTATAAAAATTTCACGATAAATCTTTTCAATTTCACCATTTTTATATTTCTCAATAGTAAGCATCCTGCGAAACTGTGAGACATATTCGTCTTTCAAATAAAACAGAAAAATGGATGTGCTGATTTTTTTTAATACGTTATTCTCTTCACTGGCATACTTGTTTGCAACTTCGCCTATTTCTCCTTCGGGGAGTTGGAATGTTAATGATGCGTCAGCGAAACGCTCTTGCATTTTTTCTATGAGTGTGTCGAAAATTTCCTGCTTGCTTGCATAATGCTTATAAAGGGAGCTTTGCATAATACCTACTTCATTCGCAATATCCCGCACCGTCACACCATCGTATCCTTTATCCGCGAACAATTTCAGGGCTTCAAACAAAATAATTTCCTTTGTATTTCTTTTTGCCATTTTATACGTCCTCCACTCACATATAATCAAATCTGCTTGGTACGAAATTATAAAGCTTAATCCGGGAACCCTCATTGGCTACCGTTTGTTCTCTTTTTATTTTAGCTACTATTTGTTCTCTTGTCAAGTATTACTTTTACTTGTATCCATAGAGCGGTGCTACTTGAACGCCCAGAGGATTGGCGCTTCGCTCCAATCCCCACCAGCCACGAGCGTGGCCACTCATGCACCTGAACGGTGCCTGTCGTGGCTGGTGATTTATAGCGCTCTGAAACCCATGGTTTAAAGCAAATTCAACCCCTATACTTAGGCATTGGTCTCATTGCGATTTGCATTTTTAGAACATTTGTTCTTTCCTGCAGTTCTATCAAATCATACTTTGGTTTAATCGTCAATAGAATTTATCTTGTTTTATACTTTAATTTGTGTTATGATGATTTTATCAATCACAAGGCAGGTAGCACCATGAATGACAAAGTACTAGGGAAAAACATAGTTGAACTTCGCAAGGAAAAAGGCATTTCGCAAAAACAGCTTGCAGAAATGATCCATATGTCCCCACAGGGGTTATTACAGATTGAGAAGGGCATGGTGAATCCCCGGGCAGAAACCATTGAAAAAATCGTCAAGGCTCTGGAAATCAGCCCCAATCAGCTATACGGAGGAAGCCAGTTCCACCAGATCAATATTCAGCTTCCGATTGCCCGAAATCTTCGTAAATATCGGGAAGAAGCGGAACTCTCTATCGAAAATTTTGCCGATATGTTAAACATTACACCAAACGACCTACTGGATTTGGAAAGGGGAAAGGTGATCCCCTCCCGTGATCTGATGGTGGAATTCTGCCGGATTTTGAATATTTCGGAATCGGAATTGATTAAAGCAGATGCTTTTTCAAGAAGCGTGGAAGAAGTAGAATTACTGGAACTCGTAGAACAGCGGAACATGGTAATTAGAGGAACTCTCTCAATTCGGGATAACTATGACGTGATTGAAACGCCGATTTACGATCCTGAAACAGGAGAGGAATCCACAGAAATCATAACCCCCTACGATCAGGCCAAGGAAGCCCTCCTGCATGAATTTCAGAAAATGGCGCTGGACGAATTGCTAGATCTATATAAGCATTTCGCCGATAGTAAGATATTATCTTTTCTGGACAGTATGAGCGGCAAAAATATCAGATTCACCAAATAGCACAAAAAAATACCGCCGAACAGCTTGATACATTCGGTGGCATTTCCACATTCTTTTCAAGGAAATCTTCTTAATTCCTTCCCATCAATTTTCTTCAAAGATGTAAGTATCAAAATGTATTTCTGATTTCGTAGACGATGCAAACTTAATGCAATTCTCAGTCAATATACATTCTGGCATTTTGTTAATATGGGATTTTATAACAACAATTAAATTACTATGAAGACAGTATTTTTCTTTTAAGCAATTTATCTGATCGATCTCCCTACTCAACTGAGAAGTCAATGCTTCAAATGGAACTGATATTGCCATTGTCTCCACATAGCCAGTAGAGAGTTCCCACGTATCATGTGCATATTCTGGGACTTTATATTCTGCCTTCTTTTTTGTTTTGGTTGGTTCTACATTTAATAGACGATTAAATTCATCAAAGTCTATAAATTCCCCCCATAGATTAAATTCTACCATTACTTTTGGATTGTCATTATTTTTCATTTTCACCTCTTATCTTGATTCTATAATCACCTATATAATCCTGTTGGTATTTGCGCACCATTCTGTAGACCTTCCAAATATATCTGCCCTGTTTTCGAGTCAACTTTAATATTAAATTTGGACATATCACTTTTTCCCACATATGCCTCCTTTAAATCATGTGCATCTTTATATCCATTTTGTTTTGCTAACTTATCCGCTTCGTTATTGGATACGTTGTTTAGACTTGGCTTTTCGCTGCCAGCTCCACCATCCCCCCCGGGGCGGGAAATCAGGTTTTATACCTAAGTGGCAGAACCCTTGTATTTCCTACATTCTACCACATTTTTTCTATGAAATCTTCTTTTCTGCAAAATCTTCTTTTATTTCCGGCATCTCATTGTCAGGGACCTCTTCCCCTACTTTTAAGGTAAAAAATCGTACTTTGACAACCCTAAAATTCATTTTTTAATAATTTCTGATTTTTTCACCTTTACTATAACTCTCACTGCACAGAAGGGATTTGATGCATTTTTGTAAATTATTTTATATTTCTTAAGTAAGTGCTTTGAAGTACTTATACTATAACTCTCGTTTCTGTTATCAGATTTGTTGCACTGTTCATAAGTTACCTCAAATACTTTAGATCTCTTGACAAAATCCACAACAAAAAACACACTCTGTAAAGAATGCTTCGCCCCACTTACGTGGCAAGCTTTTGACAGAATGTGTTTCTTGTTGTAACGAGTAACCAAGAGATTTAAGCCATATCCTTATCCGGAATTTCCTTCCTCACCGTAAGCGTATACGCTAGGCTTAATAAATGCATAAAAAGTAAACTAGTAAATACCTCATTATACATCTCGGTCTTAAATCCTTTTAGTACTAACAGCTTATGTCTCAGCGCTATCAGCGATTGGTTGTATAGATATCTTTGGTGGAAATAGTGCAACGATATCAACTATATCGTCAATTGTCATAATTGCGTAATGTATTGATTCTGTATAAATTCCTGCACTTTCCTTTGCTATCCACTCAACAAACTCAGAATTATCAACCGTAAATAAAGGGAAGCCATTAAAATTCGTTCGATATTCTTGAATACTTTCTACCTCATTGTATGTCCTTAATCTCCTTCCTTCATCAGTAATGCGTAACGAGTCCACTGAGCCAAATAATATCTCCACGGAACATGAATTCCCTTCTAAAACAACCTTCGTTCCCTCATAATCTTGAGAAACACAAATCACTTCATAATTACCTATAGGAATGATATCATTCCTATAAACCTTCCAAATTTCTTTCATTTCAAAGTCCATAAAACTCTCCATTCATTTAATATCTGATTTTTATGAATTTACCTCCAGGTAACTGTATTTCAACAGTTGAACCACCTGTATTACTTCCAGGCCTATAAACAACTGTGTTACCATCGCTATCTTTACCTTGTTTCCCTGGACCGTATTTAGTATTTATGTCTTTTACATCCTTTAAATCCAAATTATCAAAGTCTTCCTGTGCTTTTTTATCTCCTCCTCCTTTTTCATAATTCTTAGATTTACCTTTTTTACTGGTAGTGCCTTTTGCACCATCCAAAAGTTCATCACGTTCTTTTTCTGCATCTGTCTTTGGTTTAGCCCCACCATCCCCCTCGGGGCACATAATGCCGCTTTTACAAAAAATGGTAGAACGCACAGTTTTCGTAAATGGTAAACCACATGTCCGGTGATTAAAAATCGCTGCCCGTTAGGGCAGCGGTTAAGTCACTTTTTCAGTTTTCTGCAGCTTTCTGGCAGCTTATCCGACCATGGGACCAAGTTGCCGATATAGTCTTCCGGATTGTCATCAAGATGCAGAAGCATTTGTTTCAAAACATACTCGAAGTATTCATATGGCTTCAAGTCATTCGCCTTTGCTGTCTCTGCGATGCTGTACAACATCGCACTCGCTTCGGCTCCACGTTTCGAATCAATGATCTGCCAGTTCTTTTTGCCAACACAGAACGTTCTGATACTGCGTTCTGCATCGTTATTATCCAACGGGATTATTGCATCCGTCAGGAAGAGCCTCAGATACGGTTCCTGATTGATAGAATAATTAATGGCTTTTGCCGTCTTCGAAGACTGGTCAAGCTCCGGGCTGCCCTGCAGGGTTTTCAGCCATGAAAAATATTCATCCACCAGAGGTTTCACGGAATTCTTTCGGTTCTCCAATCGTTCCTCCAAGGATGATTCCTTATACATGTTGTCTACATGGTAAATGGCAGCGATGCGGCGGTTCGCTTTATCCGCTATCATTCCCTTTGCGGCCTTAACACCTACGGATTTCACAATCTCCGCAAACTTGCGTTTTGCATGCGCCTTATTCGAGAAGTAGGATAAGGCGCATTATCCAAGAAATATGATTATCCGAGAAGAATCTCTGAAAGCCGCATAAACTCCTGAGATTCTTCTCTTTTTCTCAGATAACCAAACCTTGCTCTTGCTTATGTGTCAAGAACCCTGGCATCTTATTTTCCTCTCTGGCTTCTTCTCTTTTACCGGAATCTTTCAGGAACCATTTTTCATTCCATTCCTTTAGGTGCCTATCAACAGTATTTTGTGATAATTCCGCATAAATTTGCGTTGATTGAAGGGATGCATGTCCGAGAAAATTTTTAATAACTACAATCGGAACACCAGCTTCCAGCATATGGCTGGCAGTCGAATGCCTCATGGAATGAGGCGGATAGCCGTCTTCTCTGAACAATGATGGATTCTCCACCTTTGCCTGGCTTACATATTTCTTGAAAACGCCTTCAATGCAAGAAACAGTCATCTGTTCATGGGTCTGGCTTGAGAAAATATGTCTGTCTGGTTTGGATTCTATCCTTTTGTGGATAATGTATTGCTGCAGCATCTTTGCGCAGGTGTTCGGGATGCCAATACGCCTTGATTTTCCACCTTTTCCCTTGATATTCAGGGTGGCGCCTTTCGGATTAACCTGTACATTCCCTACAGTCAGATCGCAGACTTCCTGTGCTCTTGCACCACTTGCGTACATCAGGCTAAGCAGCACCTTGTCCCTAAGACCGGTTTCTTTATTGTCATCCGGTAATCGGAGTAATGTTGATACTTCCTGCACTGAAAATATTGCCCGCTGCTTCTTCTGGGCTTTTTTCATGGGAATTTTAATCACACTGCACCGAAAGACGGATGCGGCATCAAAATCCCGGTTTTGTGCATACTCAGAAAAAGAAATGATTGCGGATAGTCTCTGGTTTTTTGTTGATGTGCTGCACCCACGTTCTTTCTCTATCCAATCAAGGAACTCCATCAGGGTATTATAATCAAGCTCCCCGAAAGTAATCTTATCTGCTGGTATACCTTTCTTTAAGTACAAGAACTCAATCAGTAACCGAAAGGCATATTTATATGAGGTAATCGTATTAGGACTTGCTCCGACCGAACAGGGCATGTAGCTAGAGATATATCCATCAAGCAGCTGAAGAAATTTCGAAGGCTCACTCATCGTAATTCACCTCCGGAAAAATCTGTGCAGTATAATCATCAAACAGTTCCATTGCTTCCGGAAACATTTCACTGCTGAATTTCATGTATTTTTCTGTTTCTTTCAGGCTGTCATGCCCCAGATATATGGAAAGATATGGGACAGCATCGTCAATCCTTCGCCCGTCTTTTTGAGCATCTGCAAAAGATTTAAATACAAAAACATGCCTTAGGCAATGTATGCAGGGACCTCTTTGATGTTTCTTTCTTCCGGGCAAAGAGATACCCCCCTGTTCCAGGATGCCATTAAATGCATGCCGTACCGAATGTGCGGTCACAGGTTCCGTAGGATCACCTGTCGGGAAAAGATATGCATCAGGATATCCAAAAAGTCCCATGGCCATACAGTACTGCCCCAGAATTTCTGTCAATGAAGGATGCATGGGAACAAGCCTCTGTTTGTCTCCCTTTGTATATCTGAGTGTCAGCACACCTGTATCAAGGTCAACATCCTTCATTTTCAGCGACAGTGTTTCTCCTATGCGTAGTCCGCTTCCATACAGGAGCCGCAGCATCATAGGGTACTCTGTGTGGATAAGGGTGTTTTTTCGCGGTCGGCCCATCTGCAACGCATCTGCAATGGAAAAAATACGGTCTATTTCATCATCAGAAAAGATATATGGCACATAATCATCACTTACCTTTGGAATCGGAGGTATATAAGCATTAATTCCATATCCTTTTAGATTTTCTAAAAATATCCTGATAACAATTACCACGTTTGCAATTGAACTGCTTTTTCCGGTAAGGGTGCGAATCCACCCAGTCACCTGGTCTTCTGTAAGGTTTTTGTCCCTGCAATCAATAGCGCAGAGATATTCATCAAAAATCCGAAGCGTGTGTCTGTCATGGGCATAGGCACTTTTACTTTTTGAGACTTCCCGCAGTGCCTGGAAATCAGCAAGTTCATTTTTAAATATACTCTTGTACTGGATCATGCCATGCACCTCCGTCAAGGAAAGTCTTAAATGAGCCAGATGGTTTTGGCACTTCTATCGCACATTCACGCAGTTTTTCTATATCAAGCTTTGCATAATGCCTGATTGCATCCGGGTCGGCATGCCCCAGGATTTTCCTGACAGCTTCATAGGGAACATTATCGTTAACCATTGAACTGGCCAATGATGACCGGAATGTATGCGGTCCATGCTTTTTTCCTGATATGTCAATGCCGGCTATTTTGAAATACTTTGTGGTTTCAAAACGTATGACGGAAGTGGTTATACCCAGATAAGGTGCATTGTGACGCAGGAATACTATATTACTGGCCACTTGGGGCCGGGCATTGTTGATGTAATCAATCAGAGCATCCCTGACTTCCAGCAGCATCGGAAACTGTAACGCTTCACCTGTTTTTTGCTGGACGAAAGCAATCCCATTACGCTCGAAATCCAGTTCACTTAAAGATAGCTTCGCGATATCTCCTGATCTCATGCCCAGTCTAGTTGCCAGAATCAGCATTGCATAGTCCCGCTTACCAATATCCTCTGTGCGGTCGACCGCTTCTTCGAACCGGAGGATTTCTTCTTCGCTATAGGTTACCGGTACGTTAATTGGCCTTCTATAGTGTGGAACAAATGTGGAGAAATCGGTTTCGATTATTCCACTGGTGCTTAAGAACTTCAAATAAGCCCTGATAACTGCCCAGCCATCTTTATTCCTAACCATCAGACACGCCTTTGCGACATAGGAAGGATTCAGGGAATAAATGTCTAGGCACCCGAGAGAGATGCAATCTCGCAGAAAACAGCGTAAGAAATATCTTTTTGATTTAAGTGTAATAGCTTTGTTACCTGCTTCAGCGCACTGTGTGGCAAACATATCTAACACGTGTTCATAATCATCAGGCAATAACTCCTCTTTGCACTCCTGCTGAATTGTGTATTCAATGCCAGAATAAAAGTCACTGAGCCTCCGGATTGCTGTGAGCATCGCTTTCCGACGCGAAGTTCCTAATTCATTTTCCTTAAGATAGTCTTCGCAGTAGCGCCTGCCGACCTCTGGTTTGTAAGTATCAATGCCGTGTTCAATCATGTACGGTTCAATTTTCTTAAGTGTCCGGCGATAGTTATCCAAGGTCAGCTGAGTATAAGATATATCCTCAAGATACTGGAGTAACTCACCAAGTAAGTTACTGAACGATAGGTTTCTAATTTCTTCTGGTTTCATAAGTACCTCCTTAGAATAATTTAATAATTCTATTCTAAAGGAGATATTCATTATCTGGGAAGATAGTTGAAATATTCTATATCTATGCGGCTTCCAGAGATTCTTCTCGGATAATCATATTTCTTGGATAATGCGCCCAGCATCCGGCAACTTTTAGTTCGCCCGGCCTTTCCTCTGCCAGGGTGTGATATACCTGATAGCCATCCGTCATCAGTATCCCCTGATATCCCTTCAGGAAAGTCCTCGGATTCTCGGCTTTCCGGGTCGGCTGGTAATCATAGACGAAGATCGGCGGCGTTCCATACCGCTCACATGTATGATACACCCACATATAGTCCTTTGAATTCGGACCACGGCCGTTGCCCGGCATCTTAAACGGGGTCTCATCACAATGGATCAGCCTGCTTTTCAACAGCTCTTTGTGGAACTCCCAGCCCAACGGACGCAGGTATCGGTCGTAAATTGTAATCATCCATCCCGCCATGTTTTGGCGGGAGATGTTGGCATCCTTACATTTAAATCCCGATTCAATGCGGTTGTACGGGTTGTGGTTCACATACTTTGCTTCAAAAACACCTGCCGCAAGGGACGTGGTCAGGATGCTGTTCTTTAAGAGACGCTCCGGTCTGTCCGCACGGACTACACCGCTATCTCCATTCCCACCATAGACTGCGATGTGATGCTCATGCACAATGAATTTTGCCGGTTGGTATTCCAGATCTTTATAGACTTCATCCGGAAACCGATGATAACCTTGGGGAAAGAGCTCTGCAAGCTTTTTATCCGGAATCGTAATCGTGGGTTCCACGATTGTCTCAATACCGGACAGATCTTCCGCTCGTTTCCCCCTAGCCTTTACTTTCCGGCGTACAACCACCGTTTCGACTTCCGGCTCTTGTGGTACACCATCTTCCGTGAGGGCTTCCGCTTCATTGAACGCATCGGAAAAATCCAATGCCAGAGAAAGCTGTCCCGGCATTTCCGACAGTCTTTCTGTTCTGCGTCCGAAACGCTGCTGTGTCAGTACGGCAATACTTTCCTGAAGGCTGGTCACCTGTTTGATAAGTGTCTCATTCTGACGCTGCACCGTTTCAAATTGTCCGCTCACTAAATCAAGCGTCGTGCGCAGCTGCAGGAACATATCGACCAGAAGATCGTGTGGTACTTTATGAAGTTCAACCCTTGAAATCGTTTGTTTTTCCATAGTTCAAGTATACCATAAGACCAGCTGTAAAGCTAGCAATTCCGGGCGTTTCAGCGTTTTTGGCGGCATGGATTTCAAACATTTATCAAGCTTGTCAAGGTGCAAATAGGGATTGGAACCATCCCCATTAGATCAGGCTGGGAGTTACCTTTTTAATGGTCTTTTTCTGTTCTATGGTAAGACCATCCATCAGCCACCGATACTGTTGCAGAGAAATCGCTTTTACCTCATTTTCGTTCCGAGGCCATTGGAACCTTCCATTGGAAAGTCGTTTGTACGCGAGGACGAATCCATCACCCTCGTAGACCAGCGCTTTGATTCGATCCGTTCGCCTGCCGCAGAACAGGAAGATGTTTCCCTGTTCATAGGGATCCATATGGAATTCATTTTTGATGGTTGCAGCTAATCCATCGATCCCGCGGCGGAGATCGGTATAGCCTGCGTGAATGAATATACGGCGAAACCCGGTTGCGTCATTGAACATGAGCAGATGCCTCCAATGCCATAATAAGCAGGTCTTTCGGAGTTTCCGTATTCACTGCGATAATAAAACCATTTCTTTCTAATGTGAGCTTCGGAATAAAAGTAGGATTCCCTGTTGGAAGTACTGGAACTGGCTCCATTTCCGGAACTTTCAATTCTACGAAAGAAGCCTGTGCACTTTTCAGTGCGACCGTTCTGGCTCTTCGCAGCCAGTAGTAATAAGCGTTGCGAGAAAGACCGTTTTGTTCACAGTATTCATCTACTGTCAGCCCTGATTCAGCTTTGGCTTTAAAAACATCTGCCCATTGTTGAATTCGAATATTTGTAGTCGCCAATCTTGTATCCATAGTGTGTCCTCCTTGTGCATAGTGCGAAAAGTTGGTGCCAACTTTTTCAACTTTACACGATTATCGCACACTTGACGACTTATTTATAGGCACATGTGGTTTACCATTTACCAGTTTTCCTTCATTCTACCACGTTTTTCTCAAGAAATCATATGTTCTTTTGACTCTTCTATTTCCGGCATCCGGTAAGGCGTCCGATTCTTCATCATGCGGTAAATAATACTCACCAGCCGACGCATAATGCAGATCATAGCTTGTATTTTCGTCTTTCCCTGTGAAACTTTGCACTCAAAGTAAGCCCGTAACAGTGGATTACGTGCTGTTCCCTCTTTATTAACCTGTATCTGTTGCATGGCCAGCAGATACAGAACATTGTATAGCTCACAGTTTCCCAAGTGCTTATTCTGTGTATTAACCATGTTACCCTTGAAATGCCGGTTTACGACTCTGAAACGGGCGAGAAGAGCTTAGAGGTAACCCCTTACGACCATGCCAAAGAAGTCATTCTGCATGAATTCCAGCAAATGACGCCGGATGAACTGCTAGACTTATATCGGCATTTTGCTAATAATAAAAGCTACTTTTTTCCAATATGAGCAGTAAAATTTGACTTTATAAATAAACTTATTTCCAAAAAGTAAATCTCCCTACCGCCAGAAAATAGGGAGATATACCGTTTCTTTAACTTTTATTAGTTTAGCACAATTTATAAGTCTAATTATGTTCTAACCATTCTCCTTATGATAGACTTCAAAAAATTCGCTGCTAATTTGATAAAACAGATTTACTGCCTCCTCATCACCATTCGCACAACTAGAAATGATTTTATGCCATACAACCACCTTTCTTCTAAAATCTATCTCTTTTTTTTCATAAATCCACTCCTCGACCCACTGGTTGAAATCACGTTTGAAAGCGATATCTATATTCTGCACATCACGCGATCCTATATTACTTCCTAAGCTGCCCGCGATTAGATAGTAAATATAATCCAGTCTAACTTCATGAACATACATTTTAGGACGTTTTCTAATGTTATATATCCTTTCCTCAATATTTATATATCCCATACTATCCTCCTGGTCCATATAATATAAGTTCCATCTGGTGTCTTGCGAAGGTACTTTCCTTTATTACTTCTCATTAGATTAGCAGGGACAAATTCGGCGTCCCTTTATAATATGTAACACAAATTCTAAACTGGCTTTCACCAGTGATGCAGTTTAGTATCTTTAAAAGGCTTGAGATTGATTCCTTTTTTCCCTTTTCATTTCTTGTAGCATAAATTCCTACGTTTTGTTTGCATCCGAACACCTCATCACTGCAAGCAATATTTTCGCGCAATATCCCAACAAAATGAGCTTCTAACAAATCAACTAACGTTACTATTTCTTTATAATTTTCAGTAAAAAATATCATTAGTTCATTTGTTTTTTCATCTAAGAATTCTTGCCTATTACTGCAGTCAACTATACAAGTTTTAATCTCGTCAAATTTGCTCATATGGGTTGCATCAATATTATGTCGCTTGCAAAAATTTTCATAAATGACTTTAGGCAGTTTAATTTTAAACGTTAAAGTTTTACTTATATCTCCATTTACAACTGCAAAAATTGATTTGACCTCCTCTTCCGAACATGGATACTCATCCTTTATATCATCGGGTACGATATGAAATCTGGATAATATTCTTACAAAATGATAAATCTTCAGATTATTAATAATGATATAGTCACCTTTAACAAAATTATGATATACATTCTCTGCCCATATTCCAAGTTCTTCTTTTGTAACCAAATGACAAAAATATTTTTCTAACATTTCTTTTAATAATTCAATCGTCAAATCTTCACCTCCAAATAATACTCTGAAATCCTGAACTCCCAAGTTTCTATCCTAATGTATTTTCAATAACTTATAGATTCTAAATATAGACACATGGGATTTCAGGATAAATATTTAATGCGGAATCCAAACCTCTAAGCCATCACCATGATAAAAATAATCACTGCCATTTGTCCAATAATGCCTTTGATAATATTGTCCATCATTAGGGTTATAAAATTTCTCCATTACTTTGTTCCAATTTTTAGAATTAAATCCATTATCTTCAAGAAACTTCTTAAATGAAGAACTTGTTACCTTTTCCACTTCATCTTCAAACGGAATCCAATCGTCGGGTGCTTCTTCAGGTTTTCCTTTTTTGTAATAGTCGCTACTATTAGAATCACCATCCCCCTTATCTTTATCATCCCTATTATTCTGCGGAGAGCTGCTGCCACTATTCGCTTGGGCACTATTGGTATTATGCAGTGGAGTACGGTTACCCCATGCATCAATACGCTCTGCTTTGTAGTAATAAGCGTCTTCCGGCCCTACTGGCTGCAATTCATTACGGCCTGTTGTCGGGTTATAATAGTATTTATACCAGATTACTTCCGTTACAGCTGTTTCTTCATTATAGAACTGTCTACTCTCATAATGCTCTACACTGCCTTCTCCAGAAATCACCTTATTTAGCAAAATTCCTGTGGCAACAGCACCTGCCACTGCCGGTAGACCTGCTCCAATTACACCAAAAGCCATGGTTAAGGCTTCAACCAACCCTATTAAAACATCTGGATTGCCTACAACAGCCTCACTACGATTTATCAAATCCCGCTGCTTATCCATCTTCTTAATCGCCGTCGTACAAGCATTTATCATCTTATTTATTACCTTCGAAAAAGGTGATGACTTGCCTAACTGCGCAATTCCAGCAAACGCTTTTCCCAGCGTGGACACACCAGTACGAATACCCGATGATTTAACGGCTTTACTTACCTGATTCTGTACTTCCTTCGAACCAGAAACCGTTTTCCCTATGCCTCCCAGCACCGCAGAAGTCACGACCGAAGCATTCTGCTTTGTATTGACCTTTTGTGTCGCCTGGGTTACCACATTCTTAATCGTGGTGGCCGCTTTCTTAAAAAGAGTTGCAATTGACTGACCACTCGGGTCTTCATAATTGATGCTATCATTGACCACATACAGATAGCGGTTCAGGGTCAACGGCTTCGTGGGATCCCCTGCCAGGATATCCTTCTGGCTAAACCGCTGCAGCTCTGGTTCGTAATGTCTCGCACGCAGATTCAGGCTTTCCGTAAACGTATCATACGCTTCTCCCCGATACCCATAGCCCGATACCATTTCACTTGCCGGTGCTCCAAATGGTAAGTACGATTTTTCTACTACATCCACTTGGGTCATAAACCAAAAAGCTCCCTTGTTTTGATAGCCGATCTCTTTTATGACATTTCCCCTGGCATCCGTCAGGTAATCTACTCGGGACCAGTTATTTTCATCACTGCAATACGCCGCCAGGCGCTCCAGGCCGTACTCGTAAAGAGTGGAACGATCGCTACCACAGATATCCAATCCGCTTCCCAAAACCGTAACTGTCTCCTGAATCACCTCATAATTACTACGCGTCATATCATAGCGGTATGTGATCGTCTCGGAATTCGCCCCATCCGTCAGGGTCTTGGTATGCAGGATTCCCAATGCATCGTAAGAATACTCCTGAACACGCCCATCACCAGCTACGTACTGTTGCAGGCGGTTTGCAGCGTCGTAAAGATATCTCTCACTCTTATCACCCAGCAATTTCTCTGTCAGATTTCCGTTGGCATCGTAGGTATATTCCGTGATGCCTTCCGGATTTTCCATTTTCACCAGTTGGTTAACGGCATTATAACTCATCCGGCTCTCTACGCCATTCTCCTGCTTCCGGATCAGATTTCCCACAGGATCATACTCATACAGTGCGTCGTAATCATCGGCTTTTACGCCGGTCAGCTGACCCAGTGCGTCGTATGTATACGTGGTTACCCTCTCTGTACCGTCCTCCGTCTTTGTTTCCTGCACTAACTGATGGTTCGCATCATATCCATAAACAATACTCAGCGTCTGGGCTCCACGAACCTCCTGCCGAATCAGATCCCCTGACTTATCATACTGGTAAGTGGTTGTCGTAACAGCACCCTTAACCTCCGTCAGCTGACCCAGTTCATTATACTGATAGTACGTTTCCACACCATTCAGGCCAATTGCTTTTGCTAACCGCCCCGTTGGATCATACTCGTATCGTACCGCCTCGCCGGCAGGGTAGGTAATCTCCACCAGCCGCCCAGCTTCGTTATACTCATACGATACCACATCTCCGCCAGGATAGGCAACCGAAATCGGCCTCCCGCTGATGTCATACTGGTAGAGGATTTCGCCTTCTTCGCTTGTCGCCGCCGTGGTTCGTCCGGTTTCATGATACACATGAGAATATGCGGCTCCATCAGCATAAGCGCCGCTGATCGTATTGCCATTCTCGTCATAGGCAAACATGGCAGTCTGCCCCATCGAGTCGGTCTGCGTGAGCAAATGCCCTGCCGGATCATAGGTATAGCTGGTTTCATTACCCAGGGGATCGGTTTCCCTGGTCAGATTCCCCGCCGCATCATATTCGTAAGAGGACTGATTTCCGTTGGCATCCATGATTCGCTCAATCTGATTCAGATTCCCATACTCATAGCTGGTCACACCGCCATTTGCATCCGTTACACTGGTCATCCGGCCCGCTCCATCATAGGTATAGGACTGGCAGTGGCCCAGAGCGTCGGTCTCTGAGGTAAGGTTACCGGCCTCGTCATACGTCACCGAAACACTGCTTCCATCGGATGCCGTGACCGTCGTCAACTGACCGGCACTATTATAACCGAAGGTGGTGACGTTTCCCTGTACATCCGTCTCTGAAATCCGATTTCCGCCACTATCATAGGCGTAGGTAAACACACTGCCATCCGGCTGTGCTTCCTTAACCACACGACCCAGAAAATCATATTCATAGCTTGTGGCTTCGCCATTCCTATTAATCTCCGTAACATTATTGCGGCAGTCATACGTATAGGATGTCTCCATGCCTTCCCGGTCAATTTCCCGGACAATCCGGCCTAACAGGTCGTATTCGATCTCCTGATTGGTGTCGTCTCCATAGGATGCCCGGATCAGCCGCCCACACAGATCATACTCGAAACAGGTATGCTGACCGGTGGCACCGATGAATTCAACCAGCTGCCCTGCTTTGTCGTAGCGGTAGTTAACAGGATTCCCATCCTCTACCTGTGTAGCAAGCAGACCCATCACATCATAGGTATGCTCGATCACATGATCATTTTCTTCGTAGATGGTGTCAACCCGGCCTGCTGCATCATAAGTCGTACGGGTGGTAAGGATACTGTTTCCTTCTCCCTCTAACCGGCTAAGTGTTACATCACCGAAAGCATTATACTCGTGACGGGAAATGCGCCCGGCAGCATCGGTCACCTGCTGAATCCGGCCAGAAGGACTATATGCCATCGTAACCTCACCAGCCGCACTGATTTCCTTCACAGTCTGTCCTGCACCATCGTATTCCTGACTGGTAATGCTGCCATCCGCTGCAACCGTACTGGTCAGGTTTCCGGCTGCATCGTATGCATACACAGTCTTACGTCCTGCCGGATCCTCACAGGCACTGATCAGGCTTCCGTCATAAGTATACCGGAACACACCGCCTAACGCATCGGTTTGCTTGAATAACCGTCCCCGGCTGTCATATTCATAACTCTCTGTGCTGCCATCTGGCTGGGTTATTTGAATCAAACGCCCGCAGACATCGTATTCCATCTTGACGGTCTGTCCCAGGGCATCTGTAATGGCGGTAATATTCCCTCTTGCATCATAAATGGAGCTGGTGACACCACCCACCGGATCGGTAATCGTCAGGAGCCTTCCAGCAGCATCATAAGTATAATAAGTTTCCCCTCCGTTCGCTCCGACTTCCGTGATCAGCCGGTTCCGCTGATCGTATTCTCTGGTGATGACAGCACCGCCAGTGTATTCTTCCCGGATACAGTTTCCAACCGCATCATAGGTATAACGGGTACTGACACCAGCTTCATTCACCAGCTCCTTAAGCTGCCCAGTGGTATTGTAATGATACAATACCTCGGCACCGGTTGGAAGAACCTCGCGGATTACCTGACCTTTTTCATCATAGAAGAACTGGTTCACATTTCCTTCCGAATCGACTTCCCTTATTTTATTTCCATTCGCATCATAAGTGTAGGACACCGTGTGCCCCAGCGGGCTGATTTCCTTTGCAAGTGCGCCGCTTTCCGTATACTCGCAGGTTGTAACATTGCCATTTGGATCTGTGACAGACTTCTGCTGTCCAAGGGCATCATAGCCATACTGAATTTCTGCACCACGTTCATTGGTCTGGGAAACTAATTGTCCTCTGCCATTATAAGTGCTGATTTCGGTACTGCCGTCGGAATAAGTCGTCTGGATAAGATTTCCCTGCGCATCATACCTATAGGCAGTTACTGCTCCATCCGGCTCCGTCCGGCTAGTCACCAGGTCTTCCTCATTATAGGTAAATGTGATCTTTCCACCAGCGGCATCGGTCGTGCTGATAAGATTTAAACCCTCGTATTCATAGCGGGTAATGTTACCTGATTCATCCATTTCATAGGTCTTCTGGTTCTGCTCATTGTATTGATACTGCTTTTCGCTCTGATCGGCGAAGACCACCCGGATCAGATTTCCCCGGACATCATACTCATAACGAGTCTCATTGCCGTTTTGATCCACTTCGCAGGTTATTTGACTAGCTTCATTGTACTCTCTTCTAATCTCGCTGCCATCCGGTGCGGCTTCTCTGGTCTTATTCCCCCGGGCATCATACTCAAAGGCACTGATCTGTCCATTCGCTTCCGTTCCGCTGCTTACTTCCCCTTCGGCACCGTAGACGTAAGCGATTGTATTCCCCGCAGCATCCACTTCCCGCAGAGTCCGCTTCTCCTCATCAAACCAGATCTCATTCTGATTTCCCTCGGCATCTGTGGTGACCGTATGATCCTCAAAATATGCCAGTGTATATTCTCCCCCATAAGCA
>Ga0153924_1000651_pt1 | contig 20867 bp, 21 predicted proteins | sample TSNJ008MetaG_FD_104709 | JGI IMG/M metagenome (GOLD analysis project Ga0153924, IMG submission 104709) | Attine ant fungus gardens microbial communities from New Jersey, USA - TSNJ008 MetaG | ecosystem: Host-associated > Fungi > Mycelium > Unclassified | place: USA: New Jersey, Wharton State...
ATGGGTAAGAATCTGAATATACCTTCCAATTGGACACCACACAATGCCTCGCATCTAGCATCTATTGTAATTCCTTGGTAGCTTCTGCCCTGAATTCATCCTGTTTTGAAATTTGATAATGATGGAAAATAGAATACACGATGTCCTCAACAAGAATTTAAGGTGGATTCTTATTCAATCCACTCTATGATATATTGATCAATGCAGTATTTACTGTGATCTTCGTAGCAGATGAGAACTTGCCGTATTTTACAGTGTATGAACGTAATGGCTGACGTCTGTGCAATCAGATTGAGAATTGCCCACTCTTCATAATCATTTGATCAATCACATTCCAGCGCATTGTATACGAGACCTGATGTACATTTTAATCGAGATAAGGTATGAAGTACCACTCAATTATCCGATACTTACGTGAGCGCTAACCAATACCATCACTGACCAACATTCAAATGAAAACCGAGGCATTCAACCCAGTCGTAAAATCAAGCACACAGATCCGCTGGTCATGGGACGCACTGTGGTTGGTGTTCAATCACTGGTTATGCAAATTTTGGGCAAGTACCAACCTCACAATCCATCCAAGGTTGAATTTCACGTCAAATATGTGGCTTGTATGAGCGTACTTGAACTCTCGGATGAGTCTCCCTGGCATAATTTCAACTTAAGGTATTAGAAGTCAAATGGATCTCGTCACCCACCGCTGTACAGATCCCATACCTTGACTACCTTGTCATAGCTAGCACTCAACAGACGCCCAGTGTGCGGATCAAATGATATTGCTCGAACGAGAGCATTATGTCCAGCAAGCACCATCAGGCATTCCCCCGTGTGTGCATTCCATACCCTGATATTACAATCATTCGAACCTGACACGATGAGGCTGTCCTACAAACCAATCAATGATCTTGTGAGACATTGCACAAGCAGATACGAAAATTACCTTGAAGTCGATACAGGCCAAACCCCGGTCATGACAATCAAAGGTCCTCAAGCGTTCGCCGCTCTCGATGTCCCATAATATCATCTTTCCATCTCCACTCGCGCTGACCTAGAAACTACTCAACAATCGGATCGGCTCCCAATGCAACGAACCTACTACTCGATCGTTTTGAAGCCCAACTGCATTGACAGGTCCCTCGTGACCTCGCAGCACTCGGTATAATTCCAGTGTCTTCCGATTCCAGATTCGGATGACAGTATCTTTTGAGCTGTGGTTATTGTAAGGGCTCAATGGTGTGATAAGGAAATCAGAGGCAATTTTACCAGCTGACAATCCATTGACTGTCTATCCTCAAATCAAGAACACCACCGGTGTGCCCTTTCAAGATAGCGATAGGATCCGCGATAACCCTTCTGTCTAGATCATCCTCCCCTTCAAAGCTAATTCCATCAAACTCTTCTGTACCCAGACTCCACACACATATCGTACAATCGCTACTTCCCGTAACCATAAATCCGGTCCTGGTTGAAACCCCGTTCAGATTCGCCTCCATCTCCACACCCGTTGACAGTATAGGTGACATCCCATCTTTTTGCATCTGTCCACTTAGTGCACCCACAGGATCAAGATCCCAATCCTTCTCAAATTTCAGGCACAAGACGCTACCAGAATGAACGCCTGCAAATGTACCCAATAACCTTCCTGTCTTGAGACTCCAGGCCATGATGGTCCGATCTCGTGAGCCAGTTATGATTCTTTTGGAATCAAATTCAACACAGTAGACGCTTGGAGGGATAAGTCAGCTTTTGGTAAGAGATCAGAGATTTATAATCGGCATACCTGTCTGTATGACCCCGAAGTTCCCGTGCTTCGGGTTCTCGCCTCTCTGATCTATACAGGACGTCCATATTCACAGGTTCCGTTTGAGAAGCGGGAATTATCCTTCTGTTCAATGTCTTTCCAAAAGCTCTCTCAAGGGTTGCAGAATTGGGCAAGTGAACAACAGGACTACTTGCTGTAGAATGGAAAGCGTCATTTCCCGCCCTCAAGAGCCCTGCTGGGGAAAGCGACCTCGATCTAATTCCTCCACGGGAATACATAGACCTACCTGTCTCGCGACCACGTTGCGGGTCTTTTGGTAAGAGTATGGGAATCTGGGTGTAGGACTTCCCTAGCCATCTCCTTTCCAATTCTAGTCTGTCCATATAAAGTTTCTTCCAGTCAAATTGTAACGGGAATTTGTGTTTTGGATGACAAAGCGCCTTGGGGGCTAAGTGAAGTACTAACGATGATGACTGTGTGCATGTATTCGCCGAGGTACCGTATTTCGAAGAAGCCGCAAACCTGAGTGCCTGAGCCTTAGGTATGAGTTTCCACCGATGTCGCTTTAACTGACGACCAGGCGAATCAACTGATAAATCTTCCTCAAGCTTTAGATGTGTTTGGTCCGCCCTTCTGAGGTCAATAGTCCATCTTCCCAAAAAAAGGGTATGCCAGACAGAATTGTTGCTTGCCAGATGCCGCCACGAGCGTGAGACAGCGAGACAAGCAAGTATAGCGCATAACGCGATATTAGATTCTCCCTCAGTTTCATTCGACAAAGGATCTAGTTCTCCTGCTCCGATCATGAAGTGTCTATCATGGCATATAGGAGGAGGAGCAACTAGTTGAAGAATGTAGACAGCGAGTTCCGGTGGTAAATATCGTAAAATATCAACACCAGTCACTGCCCGTACGTCGACGAAGCAAGCTTCATCAATAAGCTCTCCTTCTTCTCCGTCCAGTGGCGCTAGTTCACTGACATCGGTGTCTCCTACAGATTCTGATATGTGAATAGAAGACTGAGCTCTATTTTTGCCCTTGTTGAGTTTTCCACGATTGCCATTCCAAAGAAGAGGTGAGTGGCGACCAGAAAGAGATTGACTGTTGAATAGCTGAGTCGGCAAGGAGATTGATTGAGAGAAGACCGTTGGAGAACCGGCGGGAGAAGGATTGATAGAAACGAGGGAAGGTATAGAAGGTGAGTTAGTACTAAGGTTCCCAAAAAATGCTTTTCCCGGAGATGAGAGTACATCCCAGATACGTGGCAGAAGAGTCCTGATAGGATTTGAATGTTGGTTCATATTTGGCAAAGAGATAGATTCTGTAGGATGGTTGAGACTCAAGAATGAAGCCCCACCGAAGCCAGAGCTTGTGTAGTACGTGCAACCACTGGTGCTCATGCAGGCTGCCGGAGATTGTACGCCAAATCCTCCGAAGGAAGAGGACATGGAATGACGATGGGCATAAAGATAGCTACCTGGTATGGGTAAGCTAGGTGCATCGTCACCTTCTAAGTCCTCTACATCGATAATAGAGTATTCTATAGTCGGAGCAGGAGATGGAGGTCGTGGTCGATGCGGATCGACCCCCTCTCCTTCGCTATCGTCAGAGTTGATATGCGATGATGTTTGTACGTCTGCGGTCGTGAGATACGGCGACCCAAGCACTGAGTTTAGCTTGTACGAAAAATTTGGATTACTTGGGTATTCATGAGTTAAAGAGTGGCCCACTAGATGATGCTTGTTGAACTGTGTCTGTAGTGTGAGAGCCGACCCTGATGCCCGACGGTGGTGCAGTGGCATTGAACGCTGGGGAGAGCTGCATGTATTCTTGGAGTATTTATTAATCGGCCTCTTCTGTGAGGATACAGAGTAAGTTGAGGGCCCTGAGTCCTGGTTAGACATGGTGGTAGATTGGAAGCAAGTACTCCTGAGCAATAATTATGACGCAGCCTTCAATGATCCCGTGATTGCATCATCATCACCATCATCACCATCATACAGACATTTAACACACCGCTGCTTGCACGTTTTCTTCATCCGCTCCTACCACTGCATCAAACCTCTTCCTTGAGCTTATTCTAACACCCTGTGCACCTCACACATTGGCTCTTGGGATCTATTAATGACTATCTAAGCATAAACAATGACGCGAAACAAGTGGATGAGACAAGCATTCTGGTACCTTCGCCTCGTCCTCTTGAAGCAGCATCCACGATGGATATGCTGTATGTGTCTTTTATACGTATTTCTGTTCGACGATTGGGACTGGAATCTGGGTATCTATACTCTGGTCTTGCTTTGTGCTTCACCAATGACAATCGCCCAACTTTCGGTCTCGAAAAACCATCAGGATACATAATTGTAAAGATGGACCTGGTATCGGCATAAACCATCCTGTGCCTACATTACAACACGAAATTCTGGGTCCGACAAATTTAGGTAGCTTGTGAAGAATTGTCAGTATGGAAACCACTGCATGGCAGGTACATTCGTCGCGATAGCCAAACTCAGCGTGTCTCTAGGGACCATTATTAGAATCATCGATGACGCAATTCCCTTTTGGACTGAGAGGCAAGTACGCCATGACGAAACGTCATCGAGACCTGCCTATGTACATCAACATAACACCTGAATGATTCCAATATTGGATGGGATTACTATCATAAACTACAAGACTTGCTGTGTAATCCTGGCTTCTATGTGAATGCAGTGGGTGTATTAGACAAGTGTGATTTCCTGGTTAAAACCTTGGCTCACTGATGCGAGATCTTACTGATTTACTGGAAAAAAACGCGAGGTCTTGGAGAGATACATAAATCGGAATCGCGAAAGAAAGCAGTCGTACAGAGGTAGTCTTGATGGTGTATATACTTCTTTTTTCTTTCGAGATATCCAAAGCTTCTCCAGATATATTAACAAGTTCTTGTATCCCCATCTTTGGACCATGTCTTGTGTATATAATGTATTGGTTATTGGTGCAATAGAAACGAAGGTCGTCAATCAGGAAGGGGCCTTAGTTGCACGAGCCATCATGTTACGTTCAGCTAGCAAGTCGTGACCACCGTCCAAGATGGGCTTGTCCAGCTCAAATGCAGGGGACATTCTCAGATCAGCCCGTTCTCTTTCCAAAAACTCTCCGTTCAATTCCTTGTCATAAAAACACATAACTAATTGGGGTAAGCAGAGAAAACTATATGACCCGTAACCCGCTCAAAATGACAAATGCAATGTACGGCACAATCAACGCAACAAGTTCACCGATCCAGATGATTCAGATAGAGATAAATATCACGATATTAGTCGTTGACAATTTCCAGGCCCGATTAAAAAAGAAGACAAAGAATGTCCGCACCCCGGGAAATCGGGATGTCAATCCTCGCAGAGTTGGCGAGGCGGCACAACCTACAAGGCAAATCAATGTCAGTTCCTAATTGATTTCGAATCACAACTTACATTATACATGTATGTCATCCAAGTATCCTGCAGACGACTATCGTCAGCCGCAATGTCTCTTAGAACGATCCCAGGGGTAAATGGCTGGTGCTGAGATCCCTGTCGTATATGATCTTGGCCTTGATGCTGTCCCTGGTACTGCCGTTGATACTGTGTTTCGGAATACTGCTGTGCTTGTTGTTGGTGTTGATGGTATTGGTGTTGTTGCTGATCAAGTGCGTGGCTCGGGACACTAGGCGCAGCCGCCCAATACTGAGAATATGTTGCCGGAGTATATGATTGTTGCTGTTCGTGTGGAACTTGATGCGATTGTGCAACATAGGACACCTGTGAAGCACTGACCGGCCCATCATATGGTGTGATAGGTTCTCCAGACGAAGGCACATTTACTGTCTCCCTCTGGTCAAGATATTGTTGCGGCGGTACGACGTTTAACGTTTGGCCGTGCATCGTTGCTTGCGGTTGATGTTGATATTCGGCTGCCTGCGGCGGTGGTGCAGGTTGACTAGGATGATAGATCGCATCATGACCACTCGTGTACGGTCTCAAAGATGAACGTTGTGACTGAACATCAGGTGGAGGCAGCTTCCCTTGGTCACAATACCCATCATACTGAGCTTGTGGGTGTTGAGAAGCTTGGGCGCTCGGATAACCGGCCTGAGTTGGAGGAGGCACCTGATACTGCTGCGTCTGCTGGCACCTCTCATACTCCCTTTCCTGTCTGTCCAGTTCCAGGCGCCTTCGTTCCTCCTCTTCTCTCCTTTGTTCAAAGTCTATCTGCTGCATCTGATGGTACTCCATCTGCATATGTTGTTGCTGCTGTTGCTGGTAGTCCAGTTCCCGTTGATACACCTCCATCTCCCGCTGATACTCCATCTCGCTTTGCTTCTGATACTCGACAGAATCTGTCCTATTTTGCATCTGCATCTGCATCCTGCGTTCTTCATCCTCTCTAGTCATCCCATTCAAGTTATAATGCTCGTATCCCGATGCCCCAGGAACCTCCTGTCTCTGAGGTGGTTGCGGTATAGAAGTGTCCATGGCTGCTTGTACAGCCTGGTTATTAATATCTCCTTCAAATGTATGCCTTCCATTCGGATGCGAAATCTCAAACGGCGGATTCCCGGTCGGCTGATAGTGCTGGGTGATCGACTGTTGTTGTTGTTGAGTTTGCTGCTGAGCTTGGGGTGCTGGACCGCCGTATACATCATGGCTCAGTTGACCATGTCCGAATTCTTGTCCTGGCACCTGTAAATATTGGTGATTACTCGTCCGCATATTATTCGGACTTGCGCTCGATGAAGAAATCAAACTCCCTGCAAGAGTTAATAGATTTACATCTGTCAAAAACACCAAAAAAAAGAGCGATCCATACCAGTTGATGCAACACGTCTCAGTCCACCATTTTGTGGAACACTAGGCGAACAAGTTGCGACTGTATGCGTTTTCCCTCCGAAAATCTCCATTTCATTCTTTTCTTCGTCTGTTCTGGAAGGTTTCATGATATCATTTGGTATGCTCGGCGGCAAACCTCTCGCATAATCGTCGAACGACTTTCGTGCCTTTTTCTGAAGTCTCCTCAGGATCGGCTAGAAACGAGCAAACAATTAGGTCCATCACAAAAGAAAAAGAGATAAAATCAAGATAAAATAAACATATCGAAGGATCACTTTGACCTCCCAGGGGATTTAGAAGAAAGGAATATCAAACTAGAACAAAATTACAATCAAAGATAAGCTGTAGAGACTCACCAGAAATTTTACAGCCCTACCCCCCAGGCTGGCTGCACGCTCAAATAACTCACATGCGTGATCCAGTTCAACCATGGCAGTATGGGCAACTTGACATTGCTTGGATACATGCGTTGCAGCTGATGCCAACATAACCTGTGATATATGAAGTAGTCAGTGAAAAAGTAAGGTAGGTGGACATGAGGCCAATCCATCATGCGCTTGTGGCTAATATACCCAAACAACAAAGGATGAAAGGGATCAGAGATCAGAATGGGAAAAGTTGGAGTCGAATAGGGACAACTTGGTAAATGGCAAAGAACAGGAGTAAGGATGAGATGAGATTGCAAAGGCACCAGGCGCAGGAACCAGAATTCACATGAAGAAATCAAACAGTACTCACTGTAGCACTAAATCCATGTGTCCACAACACCCAAAACCTCACAATCTGTCTAGGAAACAGCATGAACTGCTTTGTCACAGACCGCAGAATTGTACATGCGCTTTTGAACCCAGCGGAAAAGCTGGCTCCATACTGACTCTTCATAGGATCAGCCGGGTGTGTCTCAATTGCATGTGCATAGAAACATCGATGAATATATAATAATGCTGAAACACCACATATCAGTATCACATTCAGACCCTTCCTTCAGATCATATGAAGAAGAAAAAAACATACTCAATTCTCGATAATTAATTGGCATAAACTGACTCATTGTCTCACCAAGACCTAAACCTGCACGAAGTCCCTCTCCTGTGCTCTCTGAATCAAGACTTGACATATCCAAGTTCGAATTCATGGTTGAAGTGAGAGCCTGCTTTGCATATGATGGTAGTTCCATACTGCGGACTTTACGATCCAGGTCACAGATGATGGCATACTTGGGTGCACGCGACGTTAGTGTCCCCTGGACCACAGCCGAAACGCACTCAGCACCGAAGTGCGCTTTCCAAAAGGGGACTGAACAAGGCAATGTGAGTGAACGGTACTATAACAAGCAGATCGTGAGGCACACAGCTGGGTTGGATGCTTCCGTCTTGTGCGATTGATGAATCCGGGTCTTGGGGTAACTCGCAGTCAACGAACGGAAGGGAGAATGTTGCTAATCGTCCCGTAGCCAGACTCTATACCAACAATGAACATTGAGATAGCGCACGGTGATTATCATAATACAAGGCATACCTGCCAACAATCTGAAATGAACAGCTCCCAGAACAACGCCCGTCGTTTCTGTACTTCTGCAGGAGATAGTTTCCACCTTGCACAATCACGATCTATGTGCGTTACCTGTATCACCGAACTCGGACGAACGAGATAGAAGATAACTTACGCAAGCCCACCTAGAAGTCCAGCGAATTCAAAATGGTAGACTAGTCAGGGAAGAAAGGTGACTTACGCTCTGCGCCAATTTAACAGCAAGACCAAAAATGCCCCATGTCCTCTCAACACTCCCATCTCTTGAACAAATCCCTTCATAAATCGCCATCAATGACAATGTCTGTACCGTGGTCACACTCGGAGCTCTCTCCAACACCGGTTCCAACACTAATGCCGCTTTCGTCAGCTGGAAAAAATCCTCGGAAATAGGGTTCTCTGGTGCAGGCGGTAAGTTGACATCCGTCAATGCACCAAAACAGAATATCATGAAGAGGAGAGCGAGATCATGCGCTGATCGCGATAATGACTGTTGATGAGATGCCTTGGCAAGTATAGTGGCAGAGGATGCGGATGAGGAACTGGTGCAGGATCCAGGTGATGCAGTATCAGTCACTACCTGTCCATCATATCCTTGAATATAGCTTGGAGCTGAACCATCAACATGACCGACGGACCCAAGCGGCGACCCGCCATTTGAGAAACCATCAGGTGCCAGTCCCCTTGCCTCAAAATACCACAGAGGCAGCATTTCTTCTAAGAGTTGCACCTTGGTGACAGCACCGAAAAACCAAGGTGCCTGTTCTAAATACAGCTGACTTAACTTCCAAGCTTCCTCCCATTTGGGCAGGAAATTTAGAAGGTAGTCCATGTCAATTGGGGCGGTGGAAGTTCGGCGGAAGGTGCTCGGACTGAAGGGAAAAGATGCATTGAGAGATGTTATAACTGAACGCGGGGGATCTAACGGTGCCTGAGACGAGTTGGAGGAGGAAGAGTATAAGTAAATATCTGGAGAGGCGGGGGAGTTTTCTGATTTTTCGCCCTAAGCAGCAATCAAGATGATTTGAGACGTAACGAAGACGGGAGAGGAACCCACAATTAATAAACTCTGTGAAGGAGGAAATTACGTCAATAAGTCCGACCTCTGTTCTGAGATGCTTACTGACCTCAGACCCAGCACTTCTACCATAGAACATTGACGCTCCATCATTGCTGATAGCCAAAGTCCCAAACGCATCAATCACATTCTCACCATCTCCGTCTCCAGCCGTACTGGTTCCCCCATCGGCCTCAAATCTTGCTAGTTGGGCTTTGGCATCCTCTTCAATGGCGGCATGTAATTCGATGGAAGACTTAATATTCATGAGGTCGCGTGTAAGGAGTGGATGTGGCTCAGACGATAGGCTGGATTGCAGGGTTGCAAGAGCATCTTCAAGCTGGCGAATTCGATCAGACATTTCGGAAATCTTCTGATGGAGCCTTTCTGTGTCTGCCAACACGAACCTATTAACATCGAGTGAATTCTTGGTACAGCAGAGAGAGGTAGTAACAGACCTGGTCCCTTGGCCAGTGATCAAGCTCCCATTTGGGCAAATGGCGGCACAACCTCGTCGCTTGCAGCTGTAGATATGGGGGCGTAATTGAGATTGCGATTGGGAACCGAAACCAGGAAGCAACTCACCTGGCACAGGGCACAGTCTTATCACACTTTAATTTTAATCTACGTCTGATTGAGCACGAATGATCGATAACTGGACTGAGAGCACAAACCGTCTACACTCTGCACACGAAAGTGCACCTGTTGGCCGTTTAGGAGACAATTAGTTGACCGGGTATTGGAAATGATGAGCCACATACCCCTAGCACGCTTGGCTTCCTTGTCCAAGGTCTTGAGCTGTGTATTAGCATCTTTCCTTGAGCCTACCGGTGGCATGGCAGAAGGGTTTGTTGGATTGCTCACAACCAAAGAGAATGGAAAGAAGAGAGAAGCATTGGAAAGGGAGAGTAGTGAGGCATGTAGAGACTCCGATTGGGGTTAAGCGCCTTCTCGACACGTGCCTGGCCTCGAGTTGTGACCTGACAACCAGTCCCTCAGTATTTCCACCGACTGAGATCCGTTTTACACCATGGAATATACATCACTCGTTCAGCGCTGATCGATTTTGCCCGGATATTGGTGCGAGTTTTTGACCAAATGTGGTTCAGTACTATCAGAACCCTGGTCGTTGAGATACATTCTAACTATTTTGGATATGCCGAGGCCACCAAATTAGACCCAACAAGTTCTGCTAATATGATCAGGATTCCGGAGAGCCTAGCAATAAGGGACAGTTGGCACATGGTGTAATTAGTCACAGACACGTCACACTCGGCCTGGTTATCATGTTTGTACCAATAGAGCGCCTCAAGACGTTTTGATTTTCCATCTCTTGAGACATGGATATATGACGACGATCTTAGGCCTGGCTACACTGGGACACGATTGATCAAGATACTGGTTGTTGTGTAAGATGATTGAATATGTACGCTTCTAAAATAGAGATAATGTTATTAAAGTCCACTGCGCGTAGGATAGTTAGGACGTACAAGACATGAATTAATACATATGATATTAAATTTCTGTAGACTTGCGTCGACGTAATTGTCTCACATGCTCATTGACGTTGTACGGACGTGTTTCATTTGCGTCTCAGTGCTGTAACGGATGTGCGTATTATTATTATACTCAAAGCGGAGTGTACATTATGCTTAATTGTAATATAAAAATACCCTCATGATCTCAGGATGATCCTACGGTTGTCGACTGAGACATTGACACATTTCTTTTTGACAGTTGACGTCGGGTTCATAGCTAATTCTCACCAGCCAAGTGCCACCCCAGAATCCAGCCGGGGTACGACTCATGTTAGCCGATCGGTGAGAAATGTATTTTGAGTATTTCAGTGGAATTTGATTGACATTGAAGTTGGACGCTCTGTCGACCAGCATATCTTAGACTACTATGGTTTAAACACTATCACTACACGGCCTGAACATTGACGGTCCAACGGCTGCAGGATCTTCAAGAACTTCAATTTCAGATTACTGGATTCCATCATCACTCGAGATCAGGATTGGAACTCGAACGGGGAGCTCATCATTTTTCTGCATACTTGCGGAAACCTAGCTCATGAATACAAACCATGAGTTCACTTAGCTCAGAACTCTTATTTGATGGTAGTACAGTCTCGTCTTCCAGTTAGGCAAATTACTCGGTATGGCAATGATATAAATTTATCAGGGCAATACAAAGTCGAAATGACATCATCGCCACATAAATTCAATGCCAAGACCGGCCATATTTAGACCAGATACATTACCAATCATGACCGCAGAGCTGAAGAGTACAGTGGCTCCTCATTCTTGTGCAAATGATTTTCTCAAACTGATGAAAATCCGGACCCGGCGTAAGAAAGCGCATGACAACCCATGAATAGAAGCTTAAAATGCATTTCCCACAACCACCGACAGCCCGAGATGGAATGCAACTTTAGTACTAGTCGAGGTCCGATTCTCCCATCTAGCCCATTGACGATGAATTATGTCAAGGAACTAGCGCACTAACATTTCCTATAAGACCCGGAAGGACCCTGATGGAGCATGAGGGTCCCTGCCCAAAGGGCATACATAGCAAGGATTAGCAAGGGCATAGCTTGCCGCCGATGAATTTGGAAATACTCCACTCGATACTCATTACATCTACCATTTGTGGTTCTTCATCAAACTAGTGGCACCATGTAGTACCTCATTTCATTCTACTTCTTGTTCCATTCCTCTTATTGTTCCACTAGCGAATGAGGAAAACGCTTTGTGGTGCCTATGACTCTTAATGACTACATATCCATTCCATCAGATAATCCAAATTGTCGAGCGTGACTTCTTTGAAACCGTGTGAAAAAAGCATCTTTCTGAGCAACAGTGCATCAGCTGATTCGGGTATGCGGCAAGGTTCATAGCTTTTTTGCAGATCTTTTGGATCTTGAGTTGTTTTTATCAGCAACAAGTGTCAATTGATAGCCAAGCTCGTTATTATTTCCAAGTAAAGGATCTAGACCCAGTCTACAAATTCGCCGCAAACAAGGGGACGAAAAAATCATTCGCGAAATTTTCGTGTCTTATCCACCAACACCGGCAGAATCCCATCCACCGAACCACCCGCCAACCACGGTATCAGTCAATTTCCTGCCTTGATCCTCTTCATATATCTCAGCATCACTTGGAACTTCGACCTCTTCAAACCGCGCACTTCCACCACTTGGAGACCTACTCCTAACATGATCTTTTCGTCTTACAGCATGCACGATCGAATTCGAGGAACTCCTCGAGGACACTACTGAACCTCCAGATAGGCCTTCAATCACCCTCACAGGGATCTCATCATCATCGGATTCAGCTTCAAGTCGGTGTCTTCGATCAGTTGTCATGCTTCTTCTGGATGCTTTGCGGGACTGTGTGGCACGCGAACGAGACGAAGGTGGAGTAATGAGGACATTTGTGTCGGGTCGTTTATTAGTGCCAGCACCTGATTCAGATTGATACTGTGCTTGAGCACGTGCAACGCCAATGAGTGCTAATCCGCCCGCGAGGATGTTCGGTCCGTGCCTGCCCCATAAACTCGAGAAGAGTTGCATAGGCCCTCCCAATGAATTCCCTAGACTGTTTGATTGTTCTGAATCAACACCCTCCTCTTCTAGTTCTCTCCTTGAGGAATTTGTGGCATAGGAAGGTGTTTGTCCAATAGCAACGGCAGCCTGATCCCATAACATTCTAGCACGTTGTCGTAAAAATGAGTATAAGCGAGCTTTCAAATGTGCAAGTGTAGTGTCAATTTCGGTCTCATGTGTTCGGAAAAAAGGCTGGAGATGTGTTTTGTATAGGTAGGAGGAACCTTTAGTTTGCGGAAGCGCGATGTAGAGGAGGAAAAGGGTCTTAAGTGTGTAGTAAAACGGTATCCTATAAGGCGATAGAGAGTCACTTTGGGTGAAGATATGAAATGAAGGTGCATACCACGAGATTGTCCATTCTGCAACATATTCGACGCCGACGACAAAGCCAAGGACAGTCCAATACATCAACCATCTTTCCAACTCCTCTTCAGAAGCTGGACGTTGACTCAAGACTTTATACGATGCATAACCAGGATACAAGAAAGCAACCATCGAGCTATTTTGTCAAGAGATCATTCAGCTTTTCTCACCTCGTGCCGAGATGACTCACCTAATTAGTCGAGAAGTGAGAAAGAACAACATGAGTGATACACTTGCAATACGATGTTCAATTCCCTATAGAAAGAAAATAGCAATTAGGTGGTGTAGTTGTCAGTCAGAAGCAGCAGCATGGCAGAAACAAATAAGGAGCAGTTGAACCCTTCAATGAATGGCTGGATGACGTAATCGAAACATGCCTCTGCGTGAACTAAACTGCACAGTTCCAAGGTCAATATAATACACTGCCCTGCACCGAAATTAACAAAAACATAGGAAAATGCCGGGAAGACGAATTAAACAGAGACTGACAATGCGCAAATCCCATCGGACCACTGCCACCTCCAACTACCGTCAGGATGAGGATAAAGTGACTGTGCTAGACGACGCAAAATGGAAAACTCTGACCCCATATGGTCTTTGCACTGGTATGGTCCTGACCCTAATCCCTTCATAAAAGTCTGAACTGGCGTATCAAGTCGATGATGTGGACGGCACAAAGTACCAATTCAAGCGTGGCGATGTGTACGTCTCGTTTCTTCTGCATGCACCTACAGTCTCTGACGTAAAATGTACCCCAGAGTCACAATACTTCCACGACACAAAGCTCCAGGAGAACACATCGAACCACATGAGTATTGGATTGGAAAGATTATTGAGATTCGTGCCGATGCTGAGAGTGAAGACTCTCGCACCGTATGTGTGTCTTCGCTACGATGATACGAGACTTACTTGCCCTCCCAGATATGGGCAAAGGTTCGATGGTTTTATGATGCCAAAGAAGCCGCTAGCATAGTCAAATCTCTGTAAGCCTTGCTCTTCCTTTTTCTTTTTCTTTACAGAACCAAAGGGTGGCGATATTCAAATTTCAGTTAGGGACACATCTCACATCGGCAGGTTCGAACGCCTTCTGTCTTCTCACTGGGACTTTGTGCTTCCACACTCCTTCAATGAAGTTGTCCCTATGCATGTACTTCGTCTATACTTTTCCCTAAAGCACGAGAGATCGGGTGCAAAGAGGCTTACACTTGGTATGGAACGACATGTGAATACAGAGAAGGAATCGATTTCCACCCCGAACACCGTTGCGGCAGATGGAGAATTCAAACTGGAACTAGGATTGGAAGATCAAGTACCTATAGAACCAGAGATGTTCTATTGGAGGTACACAATTGACATTGATCAAAAGAAAATCAGCGTTAGCATTCAATTTTTGTGTTATCTGACCAAGACTGTGATTTGATTCCTTATTACAGCCTGAACCAGGGCTGTCATCATGTCTCTGCTCACTACCATATTCACCCGACGCGACCTCTCTCCTCAAAGGTGTCATGTTGTTCTGCCCTCGGCAGACATGTCGTACTCCATTCCATGTTGGCTGTTTACAAGATGCTAAAAGTGTTTGGGAACCTGACGATCAGGAGGCTTTCATCCCTACACCTCAACATTCACCTTCAAAGTTGAGCACCAGAGGGCAAATCGCCGACCGAAGGCGCAGAAATAGGAATCAACAGGGGAAGAGCGAGGGCAAATGGGTGGCAAAAATCGAGGAGAAAGAAGATCTCACTTGTGTGCAATGGTTAACACCACGCGCAATGCAGCGTATAACCTGCACACCCGACTCAAGTGACTCGCTTGATCTATTGTCCTTTCTTTCTCCTTCCCCGACTATTAACGCATCTACTTTTCATAAAAATCAGCGACGGAAATCAAAAATTCCGACTGCATCCCCATCCCCGATCATCTCTCTCCTTCAACGTGTTTACGCACGTCAAAGGCAGCGACACCGCGGTTCGTCGATGACATCTGAGCGTCTTCCAATGCATCCTGTACCAACGATGTCTGGTGGTAGCTGGATGGAGGTGGAGGATCTATTGGTCGTCGCAGAAAACGATTTCGATGATATTGACGTTGATATGTCATTGCAAAGTGGTACCTCTGCAGCTAATTGCATTCGTGAAGATATCGATGATGATAAAGATGTCAGTGAAAGTGGCAAAGACAACATTGGCAGCTCCTGCCACTTTCGAGATGCAACGCCCCAACTTGCGGCATCTAAATCACTTTCGAAGTTAGGATCCAAACCGAAACTCCGACTTCAATCACAAACTACAGAAAACGAAAAGTCGAAGCAAGTCCAAGTTGAATCTTCTTTTTCTCCAATAACGACAATTCCTTATGATAAGCTTCTTCATATGGAACCCTTGACGCCGGTGACTCTGCTTGCCACATTGTTCCTCCTTCCCTCGCCTTTTCCGCCCAGTTATGCGGCTGCTACATCTTCACAATTCACCACCAGCGCTCTTCCTTCCCTCACCCCAGATACATCTAGTAACATTGTCGCTCCTACTCTTCCGACATCACCAGCGAGAACAGCTTCAAAATCAGCCTCGAGCCCTATGGATACCTCCTTTGATATGGCAGTTGACTCTAAAGATTTATTGCTCTTAGCTTCACAACCTCTCATACGAGGAGCGGAGTGTGTCCCATATCTCGGTCCTACAGGAAACGTGAACTTAGTTCTAGCTGCGAGGAGATTGATTTGGAAGGCATTGAGCGCCGTTGGTCGACTCGAGCTGTTTTCAAATGCGAGTATAACTGCTCCGGGACTCAAGGAACGCAACCAAAAAGCGAGATCTAATCTTGCGGATGGTGACATACATCAAGACGAACATGTACTCGACGAAGCACAACAGGATATGCGTGATGCAGAAGACTTTCTCAAGGTCTCAGAATGTATACTTTCGGTGATAGATAACTGGAAAAAGAGAATGAAAGAGGATGAAAAAGTGTTACCTCCCAGCGTAGAGGTAGACGATGGGATCATAATTGAAGAGGGGTTAATTGATGATGATGAGTTTCTGGGTAGTGCCGGTAAATCAGATCATGTGGTTTTTGAAAAAGAGGGTGGTGATGGAGACGTTGAGATGGATGACGGAACCGCCGATCAGAGAGAAGTGGAGGAGTTCGGGTCGCAGATGTCAGGAAAGAAGAGGAAGCGATCGGATAATGCATCTAAAGGCGGCCCGCGGAAGAAGGGAAAAGGGAAAGAGAAACGAGAAGAGCAAAATCTCACATTGGAGGACATGTTGAGAGTCAATTGGGCATGCCCTTCTTGTGGGAATTTACTTTGACGAGTCCGAGTGTATATGTGCAGTGGGATCCATCATACCTATGGCTTCCGCCTCCTAGGGCGATCTGCAAGATTTGACATCGTATCTCTTCAATGTATGATCAATGAAGCGAATATTTGATTGGCAATCGTTAACTGCTGTCAATGCTGAGAGAAGTATTTAGAATGTTCTTTGGATATACGTTTTCCTGGGCCAAGGGCAAGCAGCTTGAGAGTCTTATTAGCATCCAATACTTGGACGTTGATCAATATACGGACAGACTTTATGGCCCGTTGTTTTTTACATCGTCGTCGGCAGACTGGGATGCCAGCTAAAGCACCATAACAACACCACTACCATCCGCCCTCTCGCACACATTCTGAGTATTAAGGTCTATTATCAAACTTGCAACACCCCTTACTGAAAGGATCTGTTTTTATCTCTTGATGGCAACCTCAGATACCACCAGTTCTTGGTGACCTAGTTCTAAGCCACATTGTCCACTTGCAATTCTTTGCGTATCATGCAGATTCTCACGAATAAAGGTTTCAAGAATGCCAATTTAGAAGTCTTTGTACGTTACGGTTCATGAATGTGGAGAGCTAGATATTGCGTTCAGGATGTCTCATTCATACTTCCATCCGGAGACTCGTATACAATCTACTCTGAAAACCATTTTTCTCGTCCGCGGTACAGCTGCACGCGTTTTCAAATACGAGTATGCCCCCGCCAACATGGAGCTCTTGCGACCGTCCAATCGACGAGGCCGAAGAAAGTGAGGGAGAGAATGCCAGTACAAAATCCGGAGTTTCGGGCGAGGAGGGAGAGGACGAGCTAGATTCAGAACATCCTGGCATCTCTTGGGTATGAGATTACACATAAAATATTATTGATCAACAAGCCTTTGACAAGCAAGTTGTCCCTTAAGAAAAAAGAGTAATTTTCCACGAGTATTCCAGTAGCTCCGAAAAACTACCAGAGGATTGCTTTCAAGGGTATACTTACCTGGAGGTCCTCTTTTTTGACCTACAAGATGTTGGAATTGTATGAATTAATAGACGACGCATCTGGTTCAGGCCTGTAATCAATCACCCATACCGCTCGTTTCTGGTCCCTATCTTGTAAATCTCCTCTGGACGGTAGGCAACATATGAGATAGAGCAAAGAAGCAAGCAGATGTCTTTCATGCCAAGCACTAGGGTCGTCAGAAGGTATTAAAAGAGAAAGTCCGCAAAAAAAGCTACCGTCTTTTATATACAGGTCTCCCACTTCGCCTGACGAATCTAAACGTTTACTATTGGCCAGCATGAGGATTTCACAGATCAGCCATACATTTGTCTGCTTGAGGAATTGGCAACCAGAAAACCCTTTGGAAGGTTTTATTTGCCGCCACGACCAGGAGACAACTAATCAGTGATTGAAATTGGGGTGTTGCGGCACGTCGTTGGGAAGTCCCTCAATATTCTTACTAGATCATATCTCCACCATACTCGGAACTGGACATCTGTTTTCTTTGCGAGAAGCACCACTACCCAGGATTCAAAAACTATCAAGCCATTGCATAACGTAGAGTCCTGCTCAGAACAAGTGCATGTCCTTGCCTCATATAGCGTGGTCAGGGCAAAGGAAATCGGTACAGCCAATTTGTAATAAGACATTGCCCCTCCAAAAAAATACACTCAACTTGAATCGTCTTTGGCAGTCTCAGCGGTCATGGCTTCGAGCTTCGCCAAACCCTTTTATGCATCGTCTCGCGAACCAGTATGAAGAGGGGACCGTTGACACCAAACCAACGTGCGAGTGTGAGTATGAATGGAATAATTCCATTTACTCTTGTGTTTCTCTGGACAGATGAATCATGCTTCAGTTCTCATCTATATTGCTACATTGCGGATAATGGAGGTAGCCACATGAATTATTTTGACACCATCATTCACGCTATCTCGACTTGTGGTCGCCTCTAGCAGGTGTCCTCGGCAGTTTGACCAGCAATGTAAGCTCGTAGCCTCAAGATATGTTATTCACAGTTCAGCCTCGAGCTCATCAGCCTCAACAGATGGACAATGAACCTTTTCTAAATGCCTGCGACCAAGTCATGGTTTCTTCTGCCAAGACCATGCCCTCCGTGACGGCCGTTGACAGTGACAATCTTGTCCAGGTACTGTAATTACCCAATAATGTTCGGCTTCGGTATGAAGAGAAATTGACCCCACATGCAATTTTCAAACCTTGCTTGTCCTGTGGCCGAATCTGCAATCAGACCGGTGGGATAACAGGCGATAACCATTGCGTTGTTAGAAGAAGATAGGCATGCGGGCAGTCATATCCGGTATAATTCAAGTACACTATATGATTGTGTTCAGGCCCCTGCGATAGTACAAGCACTTTGCTGAAAGATTATTGATCAGTATTTTATCACCTGTTCATACTTTTGCAAGTGATGAGGTGTTGATAACAATTGCTCAATGTCCAGTCTAATCACACATGCATAAATGGGAAAACAAGTATTCATTAATAAAACATACAAAAAGTTATCAACATAACATTTATTAAAAGACAGAGGATGCTATTAGCTTCAGCTCCACTCAGAGAATGGAGCCTACTAAGCTCCTGACCCACGTCAAGGGCGCAGCACAGGTCACTTTGTCAAGGTGACCCGACCGGGAGAAAAAACTTGTCCTTGCCATACACCCCAATTCAAGGTATATGCCAAGGCCAAAGATCATACCTCGTGATTCAGACATGTAACTCACCATACCTTGTGATTCAGACAAATAACTGCCACACATGTGTTAATCATCGAAGCCACCAGACTACAATGAAAAACACCAATCAAAAGACCTACAGTCTGTGTATTCCTACAAGGAAATGAACCCCACCCAAAAGTGCATCGTACACATCCTCCATGGCTGGCCCCCGTATCATACCACCACAAGAGGCCAATTATGACAATTATATGACGCACGATCTAAGCCTTAGCAAGGAGCTTATAATACCATCCACCAATCGCAGGGGGCCACCAGAAACACCGTACGTCGACAACCAGGATGTCGAGTTTTCAACCTACAAAACAATTCCAAGATTGGGTTAGTAAATTCATCACGTACTGTTTCGTCTGGAGCATCGAATATGTCAAGCGCTGCCACAGCACCTTACCGAACACTCAACCTACAAGGGGTACTAAGATTGTGTTAGTATGTTGAACACGCACCGTCGCATCGCAGATTATGCCAAGCGCCAATCATCACGTCGCCAGAGCATCATGCTGGACATCGATCATTGGCTTATCACAGTGCGATGCCGAACATCCAACCTATAGGACGTCAGAACTTCACCATTCTAAAAACAATGTCAACGTACCTTGTGGAACAGAAGCAGATCCAATGCTGCCAGACATCGATTATCAGCGTCACCAGATCACAATGCTGGACCCCAGTCACAAGGCTGCCACAGCACGATACCAGGTCTTCCTAACAGATATTAGACAAAAAAGCCGACCACATCATTGTTACCAGAGCATCATGCCGGACACCATCCATCAAACTGCTACAGCACAATGCTAGGCATTCTATCTACACGACGTCAGAAACGTATCAATCAGTAAGTCATCCACTCACCCATTGTGTCATCTACAGCATCCAGTAAGCCATGTCGGTTTCATCTACCAGACCACAATCCTGGACACCGTTAGCATGCCACAGCACCGTGTCTGATATTTGACCTACAACAACGTCAAAATTGTACCGAAAAGTTAGTCAACAACATACCACTGGCGCATTTAGTGATGTTGACAATCGTCTCCCGACCTGGGAAGACGCATTCATGTAAACAGCAGACGACATGAATCATGTCAAGTGCCATCTTCAACCACCGCTATGGCGTGTACATGACGCCAGAGAAATAAAAAGCTCAACGAAGGAGGCATAAGCGACTGACCGATACCAAAAATCCTTCAGCCTTTTATACACAAAAATCATTGTCACATTTATTTATCTGTGACAGGATTACATTCGCGAAAACAATAGGACCCATGACTATGAGTCATGAGTCTGATGATCAATACTCTGAAACGTCTCAAGTTCCGTGTTGGAATGGACTGACCCACTCGCACAGTGTAAGAACGAAGCAGGCGGATGATTATTCGTGACACAACGGCACACAGGATAAACTATTCGACAGCGGATGAACGCGTAACTAGGGTAGTCATAGAGCATATGTGGTGCCACTTCACATCCTGTAGACCTCAGTCGTTATCCGCAGAGGTGACGGCTGAGTTCTCTGTCACTTTTCAGTGTCTCGCCGCGATCAGTGAATCATATCTCCGATTAAGTGATGGATCTTATTGAAGCTATTTGGATAGATGAAAAACTCTTTCACCTCCGACCAGTCTCAGAACATATATTTA
>Ga0153924_1000652_pt1 | contig 20863 bp, 18 predicted proteins | sample TSNJ008MetaG_FD_104709 | JGI IMG/M metagenome (GOLD analysis project Ga0153924, IMG submission 104709) | Attine ant fungus gardens microbial communities from New Jersey, USA - TSNJ008 MetaG | ecosystem: Host-associated > Fungi > Mycelium > Unclassified | place: USA: New Jersey, Wharton State...
AACTATTCTGTAACTTTGTCTTTCTTTACAATCGAAAGTCCCAATTCCTCCAACTGCTTCTCATCTACTACTCCCGGTGCCCTGGTCATCAGGCAAGAGGCATCTTTTACTTTCGGAAATGCGATAACTTCACGAATACTTTCTTCTTTTGCCATCAGCATTACCATGCGGTCAAGTCCATAAGCTAATCCGGCATGGGGCGGAACGCCATAACGGAATGCTTCAAGGAGGAATCCAAAACGCTCCCCGGCTTCTTCTTTGGTAAAGCCAAGTAATTCAAACATCTTAGACTGAATGTCATTCTGGAATATTCTGACACTTCCACCGCCGATTTCATTTCCATTCAATACGATATCGTATGCTTTCGCACGTACTGCACCCGGGTCCGTATCCAGCTTATCCAGATCTTCATCCATCGGCATAGTGAACGGATGATGCATCGCTACATAACGCTCCTGTTCTTCTGAATATTCAAATAAGGGGAATTCCGTTATCCAAAGGAATTTGAACTCATCTTTATCCAGTAGTTCCAGATTTTTGGCGATCTTTAGCCTGAGTGCTGCCAGTACATCCCAAACGACTTTATTGGAATCGGCAGCGAAGAGCAGTAAATCTCCGGGCTTACCTTCCATTGCCTCTGCCAGGCTTTTCAATTCCTCCTCCGTCATAAACTTTGCAAAAGAAGACTTGTAAGTACTGTCTTCGTTAATCACCAGATAGGCCAGTCCTTTCGCTCCGTAGCCTTTCGCAAACTCTACCAGCGCATCGATTTTCTTCCGCGGCATATTACCCTGGCCGGATGCATTGATTCCCCGTACGCTTCCGCCATTTTTAAGAGCTCCTGTGAATACGCCGAATCCACAGTCTTTCACAATATTAGAAACATTCTTTAATTCCATTCCAAAACGTGTATCCGGTTTGTCACTACCATAACGGTCCATGGCTTCCTGCCATGTCATTCTTGGAATTGGAAGAGCCACATCCACATTTAAAGTTTCTTTGAATATCTTTGCCAGCATTCTTTCGTTTACATCAATTACATCGTCAATATCTACAAAAGACAATTCCATGTCTATCTGCGTAAATTCCGGCTGCCTGTCGGCACGCAGATCCTCATCCCGGAAGCATTTTGCAATCTGGTAATAACGGTCATAGCCTGAGCACATCAGCAATTGTTTAAATAGCTGAGGAGACTGAGGTAATGCATAGAAATTGCCGGGATGGACTCGGCTTGGAACAAGGTAATCACGGGCTCCTTCGGGTGTACTTTTAATAAGAATCGGCGTTTCTATTTCCAGAAATCCCTCTTCATCCAAGAACTTGCGGACCGCTGACGCCACTTTGCTGCGAAGCACCAGGTTCCTTTGAAGATTGGCACGGCGCAGATCCATATATCGGTGTTTCAGCCGCAATTCATCTTTCGTCTGAATAGTTTCTTCTATTGGAAACGGAGGGGTATCTGACTCCGATAAGATACGCAGCTGCGTTGCACGAATTTCAATCTCTCCCGTAGACAGGTTTTCATTTACTGCTCCGGAACGCTTCTCCACATTCCCTACAACTGCCACTACAAATTCACTGCGCAGCTTTCCTGCTTTTTCAAAGCCATCTGTTCCTATATCATTTTCGTCAAAGACGATCTGTATCAAACCGGAACGGTCACGTAAATCAATAAAAATCAAACTTCCCAGATTTCTTCTTTTCTGGACCCATCCCATCAGCACTACCTGCGTTTTGATGTCTGTTTTTCTCACTTCTGTACATCGGTGGGTTCGGTGTAATCCCTGCATTGATTCTGCCATTGTATGTCTCTCCTTTTCTATTCAAATACGCTTTAGGGCATTTGCTTTTTCACTTACCATCTATAGAGGTTGGTGTCTTATCTGCTTTCAAGATAATTATCTCTGAAAAATTCTCTGATTTTCGTATAGCCTTCTGCTGTCAGCTGTTCTTTTTGAAATTTTTTGTTCTTCTTCATCACCGCAATGCTGACCTGTGCTCCATTGCTGCGCTCTGCTTCTGCTTCTTTAAATACTTTCATAAGTCCTTCTTTCGGCATGTTTTTTTCCATCAGATATGCTGTTTTAACACTCTGCAGCGGAATCTGGTAGTCACGCTCCAGAAGCAGCATTACAATCCGTTCAAAACCGATGGAGAATCCGCATGCACAAGTCTGATTTCCGGTAAACTTTCCAATCATCTCATCATAACGGCCGCCTCCCCCGACAGAACCTCCGAACCCGTCGATGGCAATTTCAAAAATCGGTCCGGTATAATAGGACATGCCGCGAACCAGAGTCGCGTCAAACTCGATTGCGAAGTTCGCTGTTTTGACCGCTTCCACACTTTCGATGATTGTCTCCAGGTCAGAAGCGATCTGATCATCCAGAAATCCTGCCAGTGTTTCTTTCAGAAATCGAATTCCTGCTATATCCCCGGTAATGCGCTGGAACAGGTTTATATATCGTTCAATGCCCTCCTGGGCAAATCCTTCCTGCAGCAATTCTCCCGCCACACCTTCCAGACCGATCTTATCCATTTTGTCCAGAATAATAAACACGGTATCAAAATTTTCTTCCGCAAATCCGCTATAGGCTGCCATCGCTTTTAAAATTCTGCGGTCATTGATACGAATTTTAAAATTTTCAAAATCTAACTTTCCAATCAAAGTCGAAGTTGCCAGTATCAGCTCTATCTCCGCCAGGATGGACGGATCACCCAGGATATCGATATCGCATTGCATAAACTGGCGGAAACGTCCTCTCTGAGGTCTGTCCGCACGCCATACATTGCCTATCTGCAAAGCTTTGAAAGGAGAAGGAAGGTTATTCGCATTATTTGCATAATATCTGGAAAGAGGTACTGTCAAATCATAACGTAAGCCACTATCCACCAGATCGCTTTCCCCGCTGGCAGCTTCCATCTTTAGTTTTTCCCCTCTTTTCAAAATCTTAAAAATCAACTTCTCATTTTCACCGCCCTGCTTGCTGGAAAGATTTTCTATATGCTCCACACAAGGAGTCTCTATCGACGAAAAACCGAAGGTTCTATAAGTCTCCTTTATCATATGGATCACATAGTCACGTATTTCCATCTCTCTGGGCGTGACATCCTTCATGCCGGTAACCGGCTTCTTTTTCATATTCATAATAAGTCCTCCTCAAGATCAAATTTCATTCCCTCTTTATCTAACATCTCCTCGATCCAGTCCTCATGGATCACACGGAGAAAGGCAAGAAATATTTTCATATCAAAATTCTTTGCTTCTTCTATCATTAATTCCACGGCTGTATCCATATCAAAAGAGCGCCGGTAAGGGCGGTCCGAAGTCAAAGCTGCGAATACATCGCAAACCCGTAATATTCTGGCTCCCAGCGGAATCTCATCCTCCGACAGGTTGGAGGGATAACCGGAGCCGTCATAATTCTCATGGTGATACAAAATGCTTTCCAATATAAATGCTGAATATTCTTGTTTATCCAACATGGTATAACCCAAAGTAGAATGGGTTCTGACATATTTCATCTCTTCAATTTCCAGTGTATCTCCTCTGGCATATATATACTTGGCAATCTCCAGCTTCCCTACATCATGCAGCATTCCGGCAATTGCCAGTTCATAGCACTGCTGATTTGACAGCTGTATTTCTTTGGCTACATGGAAAGCCAAATTACTGACACAGATACCATGTACCAGTTCTTTCTCCAAATTCAATTCTACGATACGTTTTCCTCTGTCATTTCCCATACTTTAAAAATCCCTGCCTCTTACGTTCAATCATCTCATCAACACGTTCTATATAATTTTTAATATCTTTTACATTTTCAATGCGTTCGATTCGATCCGGAAGTACGATCTTCGTGGAAGCTCCTGCACCCAGCGCCAGAATCGACTGCTTTTCTTCCATTATTAATATATTATAGATCCCGGCTTTATCTTCTTTGGCATATCCCACATTCTCAAAATTACCTGCCATATTTTTCTGACGGTACAGATAATAAGGATACATACCTGCGCTTCCCGTATAATCTGTCGTCATATCCATAATTTCCTTACTATTCATAAAAGTCATTTCTTTATATTGATCTTTAAACATGTTCAGACGGGCTGCCCGTTTCAAAGCCAGGGAATGTACCGTAATGCTGTCAGGCCGAAGTTCAATCACCTCTTTGAGCGTATGTTCCACTTCTGCTTTTCCCTCTCCGGGCAGACCCACGATCAAATCCATATTGATATTGTTAAATCCCAGCCGGCGTGCCATAAAAAAAGCTTCTTTGGTTTGTTCTACACTATGCAGGCGGCCAATGATATCCAATGTATTCTGGTTCATAGTCTGGGGATTTATTGAAATACGGGTAACCGCATGCTTTTTTAAAACCTCCAGTTTTTCCCTGGTAATACTGTCCGGTCTTCCTGCTTCTACTGTAAATTCCTTTACCCGGCTCAGGTCAAAATGTTTCCGGATTTCTTTTAAGAGGTTATCCAGCTGTTCTGCTTCCAGTGTTGTAGGAGTCCCTCCCCCAATATAAACCGTATTCAGAATACGCTCACGATACTGCGCAGCACCATAGGCAATTTCCTTATATAACGTCTCCAAATAATCTTCTACCCGATCCTTCCATACCTGTAGAGGGCTGGAACTAAAAGAACAGTACAGGCAGATACTTGGACAAAACGGAATTCCTATGTATAGACTGTATCCTTTTTCATAATTGATATCCTGTAAAATATGTCGTTCCCGATTGGCTATCATAATACTGAGTGCCGTTTTTTCATTGCTGGTAAGATACGTTTGTTTCATATAATCAGCAATCTCAGTATTTTTCATTCCCTGCTCCAAAAGAGCCATGGGAATTTTGACTGGACGTATCCCGGTCAGACAGCCCCAGGGAAGTTTTTTTCCTGTATGCCTGCTTAATGCCCGGTAGAGCAGGCGCTTTAAATGATTCTTCGTTTCCTTGCGTTCCCTGGCAAATACCACTTGTTCCACATCCTGTAAAAGCAAGCTGCCGTCACGAGAAAATAATTGAATTTCTATTTGATCTTCTCCATAAAAAAGAGAAATTCCCAGTTCATAATCTTCCTGTTCTTCTTCCTTACTAAAAACAGAAACTTCCATTCCCGGATAAAAGGCCTGCACCAGAGAATGGACATCGTATTCAAAATCCCGCTTATTCAATTGTACTGAAATCATATTTATCTCCTGTCAGTCAGCCTAAGTCAAATACCCCGCAGCGAGCTGCGAGGTATTTGACCCTCGCGGCATTCGCCAAATCCAGGAATGTAAAACAAAAACCGTTTTACATTCCTGCACATGGCTCATCACTCGCGGAAATAAAAGGATTAAATTTTTTTTCATGAGCTGCATCAGTTGCGGAACCATGCCCGGGATAAACATCCGTACTATCAGGCAGCATTTGAAGCAGTTCATTAACAGAATGTACCAGCGCCGTCATACTCCCCGTTGGCAGATCCGTACGGCCTATACTTTCGTAAAAAAGTGTATCTCCGCTGAACAAAACACCTTCCCTGGCAAAGTAGTAACAGGTACCCCCTTTTGTATGTCCCGGAGTATGCAGTACCTGAATCTGAAATCCCGCCATCTCCGCTATTTCCTTATTGCTCAGTAATCTATCTGCGCAGACCGTAAAGCTTATACCATGCTTTGCAGACAAATTCAAACCCGCATCTTCCAATACTTCTTTTTCTTCTGAGCCGGCACATATTGGAATCCGGTATCGCTGAGCAAGTTCTTCTGCGGCGCCTATATGATCAAAATGCCCGTGGGTCAGTAAAATCGCTGCCGGTTTCAACTGCTGCTCCTCAATAAGCACCCGAACCTTCACCGCTTCATCCGCCGGATCAATGATAATACATTCTTTTGTTTCTTTATTGACCGCCAGGTAACAGTTGGTACGTACTATTCCTAAAATTTGTTTTTCTATCTGAAGCTTATTCATATATCTACCTTTCTTTATTAACGGACATTCGTATTTCCTCTTTCTTGCCGTATGGCATAGAGAGATACCCGAAGGGTGCCGCTTCGCTTAGAAGCGAGGAAATTGCTTTAGAGGTTAAATCAACCGGTGGTTCTCTCAATATCAATCACGCTTTCCACCTGTCTTAACTTTTCAATGATACGGTTCAGCTCTTCGCGTCCCGGAACATCAAAGGACATTGAAATCGTTGCTATACCCTGTTTACTGGTTCTGGAGTTTACGCTGGTTACATCAATTTTCCGCTCCGTCAATACTTTGGATATATCTACCAGAAGTCCTGTTCTGTTGTTGCCGATAATCTTGATTTCCGCCGTATAAAGATCGTCTTTTCCCAGCTTATCCGGTATCTGCCATTCTGCTTCCAATAATCTTGCCCTGTCGTCGTCTGATATATGAATGATATTGATACAGTCCGTCCGGTGAATGGAAACACCACGTCCTCTGGTGACAAATCCTACAATTTCATCTCCCGGCAGCGGAGAACAGCATTTGGAAAACCTTACTGCCACATCATGAATTCCTTTTACTAAGATTCCGCTTTTCGTCTTTGCTATACGAACCTTTTGCCTGGAATCTGAAGCCTCTATAATATGCTCATCTGTAATTTCTTTCTTTATTTGTTTGTCATTTGCTTCTAACAGCTTATTGATTACCTGACCCTCTTTCAGACCACCGTGTCCGATTGCCGCCAGAACAGATTCCCAGTCACGGAACCCATACTTACGCATAGTAATTTCCATATAAGCCGGTTTCGTAATTTCACCAAAGGATATGCCCTTCATTTTGCAATAAGCGGCAAGCATCTCTTTTCCTTTGATAATGTTGTCTTCTTTCAATTCATTCTTAAACCATTGATTGATTTTATTCTTTGCCTGTGTGCTCTTCACAATTTTCAGCCAGTCTCTGCTGGGACCTTTGGAATTGTGTGAAGTCAGAATCTCAATACGATCACCATTTTGAATGACATAATCAATATTCACTAATTTTCCGTTGGCTCTGGCGCCGATCATCTTATTCCCTACCGCACTGTGAATACTGTAGGCAAAATCGATGGGTGTAGATCCATTGGGCAGGTTCTTGACATCACCCGCCGGAGTAAAGCAATATACATTTTCCGCAAAAAGATCCAGGTCACTCTTCAACAGGCTCATGAACTCTTTGTTATCGGACATATCACGCTGCCATTCCAGTATCTGACGCAGCCAGCTCAGCTTCTCTTCTTCCTGGTGCGCACCCGCTTTCTTTCCGTCAGAAGCCTCCTTATATTTCCAGTGGGCAGCAATTCCATATTCTGCGGTCCGATGCATTTCAAAGGTCCTGATCTGTATCTCAAATGGCTGTCCATTGGGTCCTATCAGCGTGGTATGCAAGGATTGATACATATTAGGTTTCGGCATGGCAATATAATCTTTGAAACGCCCCGGAATGGGCTTAAACATCTCATGAATCACCCCCAGGGCAGCATAACAGTCTTTTACGGAATCAACAATGATACGTACCGCAAACAGATCATATATCTGATCCAGAGTCTTTTCCTGGTTGACCATCTTTTTATAAATACTGAAGAAATGTTTTATGCGGCCGCCAATCTGACCCTTGATTCCCGATGCTTCAATGCGCCCGCTTACATCCTTCACAATACCCTGAACAAATTCTTCCCGCGCACTCTTACGCAGTGCTATCTTCTCCACCAGATCGTAATAAACTTCCGGCTCCAGATATTTCAGAGAAAGGTCATCCAGCTCTATTTTAATTTTTGAAATACCCAGGCGCTGCGCAAGGGGAGCATAGATGTCCATCGTTTCTCTTGCTTTTTCACGCTGCTTTTCCGGTTTCATGTATTTTAAAGTACGCATATTGTGCAGCCGGTCTGCCAGTTTGATCATAATCACACGTATGTCTTTTGCCATAGCAAGAAACATCTTTCTAAGATTCTCCGCCTGCACTTCTACTTTATCAGCAGGATATGACAACTGCCCCAGTTTGGTTACTCCATCCACCAGCAGCTCTACTTCAGCACCGAATTCCCTTGTGATCTCTTCCGAAGTCATAATCGTATCCTCTACCACATCGTGCAGAAGACCGGCAACAATGGTTTCTTTATCCAGCTCTAAATCTGCCAGAATGATGGCTACGCAAAGGGGATGGATGATATAGGGTTCACCTGATTTACGGTTTTGGTCTTTATGGGCTTCATAGGCAATACGATATGCCTTATCAATCATAGAAATGTCTGTAGATGGATGATATTTTTTTACACTGTCAATAAGCTCCTGATACAGCAGATCAGGGCTTGTGAAATCCGCCATATTTTTTATATTGGCATCGGCTTTCTTGATTTCCTTATTAATGTCCGTTTTATTTTTCTTTTCATCCATCGACATACTATTTTCCTTCGTAGCTTATTGCAGCCGCTACATCGTACCCGGTTAACCGATCCCGGCCTTTCAATCCTTTCAGTTCCAACAGAAAAACGATCTTTACTACAATACCGCCCAGGCTTTCGATCAGTTTGATACTGGCTTCGACCGTACCGCCGGTGGCTATTAAATCATCAATAATCACTACTTTCTGCCCGGGGCGGATCGCATCCTTATGCATTTCAATTTCCGCACTGCCATACTCCAGATCATAGTCCATGGCAACCGTTTCTCTTGGCAGCTTACCTTTTTTCCGCACCGGAACAAATTCCTTATGCATATTATAGGCAATGGGAACGCCAAATATAAAACCTCTGGATTCCGTACCAACGATCACATCATAATCCACGTCTCCAATCAAGTCCTGCATAGAATCTATGGCCAGTTTCAAACCATCTGCATCCTGTAATATGCTGGTTACATCTCTGAATACAATGCCCGGTTCCGGAAAATCCGGTATACTTGTAACATAATCCTCTAGTTTTTTCATCGTGTGTTCCTCCAATATCCTTTTAACTTAACGAATAGTATAACATTCAGAGACTATTATTGCAATAGCCATACATATTTTCGGGTGCATATTTTAAAAGTGCTGGTTCAGCCATGATATGCTTCCTTTAAGGTTTTTTCAAATACATCCCATCCGACCCTGTCTATTGTAAATTTAAACCGTTCGGATGGTTTTCCATGCCTGACAAAAAAATCAACAGCCGCATCTGCTACCCGTATCAAAGTGTCGTGATCGGTGATAACAGGCAGCAGGGTTCTCCCTTTCGAGATACTGTTGCCGAACAGCCCTCCAAATGAAAGGATATATCCGCTTTCGGTATCCCATGCGTCTTTCGGACAGCTTTTCGCACACCGCCCGCAGTTATTGCAATTCTCGTAATTAACAGATAATTTTCCATCCCCAATTGTAATGGCGTTAGTCCGGCAGGCTTTCGCACATACACCGCAAAAAATACATTTTTCAGAAATCCCCTTGACCTTCAGCGCCCCTTTTAAACCCATGTCGTTTTCTTCCGCTTTCAGGCAGTTATTCTGGCAGCCGGTAATCCCGAACTTGAATTTATGCGGCAGCTCTTTACCGTAGTAGCGGTCGTCAAGTTCTTTCGCCAGCTCCAGTGTTTCGGCACATCCGCTCGGGCAAATTCCGCTGCCCTGGCAGGCGGTTACCGTTCTGACCCTTGGCCCGCTTACGCCCGGCTCCACGTCTCCTGCCGCTAAATCCGATTTTATATTTTCTACATCTTTTATGTTTACAAAAGGTATTTCCACGCTTTGCCTGGAAGTAAGATGTACATGCCCGTCCCCGTATTTTTCAGCGGCCCCGGCAATGACCGCCAATTGCTTCGCCGTCAGGTTCCCCCCCACTACACGGAGCCTGAGCGAAAAATAATCCTTTTGTTTTTGCCTCATAAACCCGCCTTTTTTCAATGCATTATAATCTATAGCCATATGTTCCTTTCCTCCCTGTAATTTTTTAGTGACTTATATCATCCAGAAATCGCTGTTAAAAATAACCCGGCGATAAGAATCAAACGAAATCCACTTATTAAAGAATACCGGACCGCCTTTATTCGGGATATTTTGATGCTCCGATAAAAAATCCGAAAAATCTTCCTTTGATCTTGCCCTGATCCCAAATCCGCGTTCATTACTTAAGGGAACGCCTGTATATGTGTATTTTCCTATCGGGAGGATGTCTGAAATTTTCCTGTCGCGTACCAATACCGCCGTCCGGTCCTTCAAAATAATGATGTCGAAGCTGTCGGGATAGTGGTAACTTACGCCCATTACCGGAACCGTATCGCCCACGGTGTAGGTTTTCTTATCCGGGTTATGACCTATAATCGTGCTGCTTTCCAGATTATAATAAAACTCCTCAAATATATCGGCTTTGGCCGATATGCCGTTATAATTAAAGTATGTTTTATCTTGCTCTTCCTGCCCGCCGAGGCCGGTAATGACGCCGCAGGCAGCTGTAGCGTTGCTGACCCTGTCTATCAATATCAATTCGCCCAATATTTTACGGGAACTAAAAATGTCAAGAACGGCGTTTTCGGAAAGTATGATTTCACATGAGGCAATCTCATTTTTTATTATTTTTGACGCCGATAATTGTTCTCCTGTGTTCACGTCCGTTTTGTGTTTGATTGATGTGACAACACAGGGAAGTATTTTAGTGCCAATTTTTATCAGGCAATCCTTGCCCGGAGCCAGAGGCTGATCGTCCATCCATAAAACAGACGCCGTAAAGGATTTGAGGATTGACAGATTCGGTTCCGTAGTGAGCACACAGCCGCGTGACACATCCACTTCGCGGTCTAATTGCATGGTGACCGGCTGGCCCGCGAACGCTTCGTTCACTTTTTTATCCGTTACATATATTTGTTTTACCAATGCTTTTTCTTTACTTGGCAGCGCGGTAATCTCATCGTCAACCCGGACGCTTCCCGCTTCAATTTGCCCCTGGAATCCACGGAAGGTATGATTGGGCCGGCAAACCCTTTGTACCGGGAGATAAAAATCCTCTTTGGCCGTATCTGAAGTTATATTCACATTTTCCAAATAATCAATAAGAGTACAGCCCGTATACCACGGGGTGTTTTCGGATTTATGAGTAACATTATCGCCCTCTGTGGCCGAAAGGGGAATGCTGTATATGTTTTCCAGCTCAAGGCTGCCCTTCAGCTTCAATATGTCCACTTCTATTTCCTCAAAGGTTTGTTCTTTGTATCCGATGAGATCCATTTTATTTACGGCAAACACAAAATATTTGATACCCATCATCGCACAGATTCTCGCATGCCGCCTTGTCTGTACAAGAACGCCCTGGGAAGCGTCGATCAAGATAACCGCCAATTCCGCAAAGGAAGCACCTACCGCCATGTTTCTGGTATATTCCTCATGTCCTGGTGTGTCGGCAACGATAAAGCTTCTGGCGTCTGTCGTAAAGTACCGGTAAGCCACATCAATCGTGATACCCTGCTCACGTTCCGCCATCAGGCCGTCTAAAAGAAGGGAGTAATCGATTGCGCCCTCACGGCTTCCCAATTTGCTGTCCAGTTCCAACGCCTGTTGTTGGTCGGCATAAAGCAGCTTCGCATCGTATAACAGATGCCCGATCAGCGTAGATTTTCCATCATCCACGCTGCCGCAGGTGATAAATCTCAATAATTTGTTCATTAAAAATAGCCCTCCCTTTTCCTGCGTTCCATACTGCCTTCCGCCTCCTTGTCAATGACGCGGCTGGTCCGCTCGGAGATTACGGCACCCAGGGTTTCCCGGGTGATCTCCTCCAGCGTCGCGGCATCCGACTCACAGCCGCCGGTCAGCGGGTAACATCCCAGCGTACGGAAACGCACCTTCTTCATTTCCGGCTTTTCACCCGGAAGTAAGGGAAGCCTGTCGTCATCCACCATGATGATATTTCCGTCACGGTACACAACCGGCCTTTCCTTTGCGAAATAAAGAGGTACTATCTCGATGTTCTCCCGGCTGACATACTGCCAAATATCTTTTTCCGTCCAATTTGAAAGGGGAAAGACACGCATGCTTTCGCCTTTTTTTAATCTTGTGTTATATAATTTCCACATCTCCGGCCTTTGATTTTTAGGATCCCATGCGTGCGCTTCGTTCCGGAAAGAAAAAATCCGTTCCTTTGCCCGGGATTTTTCCTCATCCCGCCGGCCTCCTCCGAAAGCCGCCGTAAAGCGGTATTGATCCAGCGCCTGTTTCAAGGCCTGTGTTTTCATAATATCGGTATATGCCGAGCCGTAGTCAAACGGATTGATCCCCTGCCTTACGCCGTCCTCATTGATATATACCAGCATCTCTATTCCGTGCTTTTCCGTTACGCGGTCACGGAAAGAAATCATTTCTTTAAATTTCCATGTCGTATCAATATGCAAAAGAGGAAAAGGGGGCTTTTCCGGATAAAACGCTTTCATGGCAAGGTGAAGCATAACCGAGCTGTCTTTTCCAATGGAGTACAGCATAACCGGCCGTTCACATTCCATTACGACTTCGCGTATGATATAAATCGCTTCAGCCTCCAGCTCGTCAAGATGTGTTAATGTGCTCATAGTCGAATCTCCTCCCGTTTTCCAGCACCGTTAATAGGCATTGGAATCTTTTCTGTTGACCAATATTTCCCTTGTTTCTTTCTCAGGATTTTCAAAAATCCAACGTATCGTATCTTTATTTGATTTAGTATAAAGAGTCGTACCACAGCCGCCGATATCTGCTCCCAAAAAGAACCGGATGGCGCCAAAGCTACATTCTTTGACGCAGGAAAGGCAGCCCCAGCAGTCTTCCGGACAAGATATCTCCGCTTTACCACCGGTATCCATACGAATCAGGTTGCCGGGACATATTGCCTCACATTTCTTGCAGCCTTTGCATTTTGTTTTATCAATTTTAATGCTCATATGTTTCTCCTTTACACACTAAATCCCGGAAGATGATTTCTATTTTGCCATTCTTTAAAACAGAATTTATATATTTATTAAACTTGCCGTCATCTTTAGCCGGATAGTCCGTATGCTCGCCAAAGCTGTGCCACCTTGTTTCCTTGCGGGCTGATAAATGCGCAATCAGGCTTTTGCAGACGGTAAGCCGTTCTTTCAACTCGTATATATGCGTCAGTTCATGCATATCCTTTGCGTGCAGCGTATTGCTTAAAGTAATAAGCTGATTGATCTCTTCGTCAGCCTGCCTTAATTTTTTTTCATTGTACCTGTAATGAACCGTTATGCCGCCGGCGTAGGTATCCATGATTTTTTGCATAGCTTCCTCCAGCTGCCTTACCGTATACAGTCCGCTGCTCCCTGTTAAGAACCGTTCGGCGCTGCCGATAATTTCTCTTGAGATGGATTCAGCAAAATGGATGGGCGGCTGTCCTTGTATGTATTCCTTTACGGATTCCGCTGCAATTTCACCTTCGGCCAACGCTCCTGTAACATATTTTTGCGGACATCCTCCCGCAACGTCACCTGCGGCATATAAGCCTTTGATTGTTGTCCGGCGTCCGGTATCAACCCAATATCCGCTTGCCGCGTGTCCTCCAACGATATAAGGCTCTGTACCCTCGATCTCAACATTTTGTTCGCCGGGGCCCTTTCCGCTTTCGATCCACTTAAGGGTCTGACCCGGCGCCATATTCAGATACGCCTTAAATAACTGCTCTTCCTGATTTGATGAAATCCCAATGGTTTTTAAATAACAAGGCCCGCGGCCTTCCAAGTTTTCCTGTACCGTGCCGTATACCCGTTCGCTGGTTGCCAGTCCGTATTTTTTCTCATAATTTTCCGAAAGCACGTTGACCTGTCTTGCCCCGACGCCCTGGGCGATGGTTCCGGTGGGGGCGATAGTGTCCTTGCAGCGTAACGCGATGAAACGCATTTCAAACGTGGTCATTTCAGCTCCGGCCCGTATGCCCATGGCGTATCCCGCCCCGGTATTGAAAGGGGGGTACCACATTTTATGGCGGGAAAATCCCGGATTATTGGGACGGTACAGTCCGGCCGCCCCGCCGGCAGCGCAAATAACCGCCTTTGCTCTGATGTCGTGAAAGGTTTCTTCATTGAGTCCGATCCCGACCGCACCATATATGGTGTTATCACTTACCAGAAATTCAATGATACTGACCTTGTTCAATACCTTGATATTCGAATAGCTTTCCACCGCACCGGCCAGGATCGGTTTTATATTTTCCCCGTTGATTTTTACGTTTCGGTCGCCTCTGGTTACATATCTGCCGTATTTGTCCTTTAAAATAACGAGTCCTAAACGCTCCAGATTCTCCGTAACGGCATTAAAGCGCCGGGCCGCTGTCAGCAGCAGATCCTCGCGTACGATTCCCGCCGCGTCTTTTTTCGCATATTCCACGTAGTCCTGCGGGGTTTTTCCTTCCGTAATATAAGCGTTAATGGCGTTTACCCCGGCCGCAAGACAGCCGCTGCGTTTGATATGGGCTTTTTCCGCTATCACGATATTAATATTCGGATTATCCGCCAGCGTCATAGCGGCATAGCAGCCTGCGGTCCCTCCGCCGATGATCAGTACATCTGTTATGATTTCTTTTATTTTCATATGGACCCCTCTTATAAAACCTTTAAATAAATATCGAGTTATCGTCCTTCATATTTTCATTTTTGATTAAACGAGCGGTATTGCCATCAAAGGTATAAATACGGTAAATCAATACATCAACTACCTCGCCAACCTGAAGTTCTTCCTTTTCCAGAGATCGGTTTGCAGTTATCACAACGCCATTCACGTTTACCTTGAGTTCCAGAGAATCGCCCCTGAATGCAACATTTTCAATCCTGCCTTCCTCGGAAGCGCTCATATGCTCTTGTAGATTTCCTTTTTTGACAACCTTGACAAACTCCGGCCGGATCACCGCCTGGGACAGTCCCGCGGCCTTCTCAAAACCACGGAACCGGACACCGCTTTCCAAAAGAGCGGAATGCCCCATAAACTGCGCTACAAAGGGCGTCACGGGATTTTTATATATATCCGACGGCGAACCGATTTGTTCTACCTTTCCTTTATTGGTTACAATGATTTCATCCGCAACCTCTATGGCTTCATCCTGGTCGTGCGTCACAAATACGCTGGTAATTTTCAGCTTGTTTATCATTTCCCGCAGCCAGCTGCGAAGCTCAATGCGGACTTTTGCGTCAATGGCGGCAAAAGGTTCATCAAGTAAAAGCAAATGGGGATTAGGAGCCAAAGCCCGCGCGAAAGCAACACGCTGTTTTTGCCCGCCGGATAATTGATGCGGATAGCGTTTTTCCAACCCTTCCAACCCAACCAGCCGGATCAGTTCAAGTACTCTTTCTTTTATCTCACTTTTTGGGACTTTTTGCACTTTCAGACCAAACGCCACGTTATCGTAAACCGTCATATACCGGAACAATGCATAATTCTGAAAAACGAAACCAATGCCTCTTTTGCTGGCGGCAATATTGTTTACTCTTTTCCCGTCAATAAATATATCGCCCGCGTCAGGGGTTTCCAAACCGGCAATCATTCGCAATATCGTGGTTTTCCCGCTGCCGCTCGGTCCCAAAAGGCCGACAAGCTTTCCTTTTTCAATACCAAAGCTGATATTATCCGAGGCCTGGAATTTATTAAACGCTTTATCAATATTTTTTAATTCTACATACATCACAACCCGGCCTCCTTTCTCCCTTTATACTCCACAATATTTCTGATAATCAGTATCACAACGGCCAAAACGACTAATATGGACGAGACCGCAAATGCTTGCACATACTCGAATTCGTTGTAAAGAATTTCAATGTGAAGCGGCAGGGTATTCGTCTGCCCCCGCAAATGACCTGAAAGAACCGAAACAGCTCCAAATTCGCCCATTGCCCGAGCCGTACATAAAATGATCCCGTACAATAACGCCCATTTGATATGGGGAAAGGTCACCTTCCTGAAAATATACAATCCTTTCGCGCCCATTAAGGCCGCCGCTTCCTCCTCGTCCCTTTGGGCGTTCATAACAGGAATGATTTCCCGTGATATAAAAGGCAGCGTTACAAAGATGGTGGCTAAAATGACGCCGGGAACGGCAAAGACAATCTGAACGTTTATTTTGGTAAGAAAATCATACGCCCATCCAATCCGTCCGAAGGTCAGTATAAAAATAAGACCAGCTATTACGGGAGAAACGGCAAAGGGAATATCCAAAAAAGTGGTCAGGATTCTTTTCCCTCTGAACTTGAATTTACTTATAAGCCATGCGGCAAATAATCCAAAAAAGGTGTTTACCAACACGGCTGTTACGGTTGCCATTATGGTTATTTGCAAAGCTTTTATGGTATATTGATCGGATATTGCCTTGATGTATGTATTCCATCCGTTTTTTATAGCTTCGGTTAAAACCAGCGCCACAGGGAATACAAGCATGATAACAAGAAAGAAAATACTGACGGTGATCAGTATCCGCCGTACCGCTTTAGAATCCTGGTGTGTTTGCTCCATTATTATCTTCCTCCTATTCCCGTGTGAATTTACTTGAAAACATCTGTATCGCATTGATAATCAATAGTATTATAAAAGATACGATAAGCATAACCAATGCTATGGCGGTCGCACCGCTGTAATCATACTGCTGCAGCTTGCTCATGATCAGCAGCGGCGCTATTTCCGTTTTAAACGGCGTATTCCCTGCGATAAATACAACGCTTCCGTACTCGCCAAGAGCCCGTGCAAAGGCGAGACCGGAGCCGGTAAGCAAAGCGGGCAGGATTTCCGGTAAAATCACCTTTAAAAAAATAGTAGACCTTTTAGCGCCCAGCATGGAGGCTGCTTCCTCATACTGACCATCGATTTTTTCTAAAACCGGCTGTATGGCCCTTACCACAAAGGGGATCGTGATAAAAATCATCGCCACTATAATACCGATTTGCGTATAGGTTATTTTGATGCCCGCTTTGCTGAAAAAACGACCAAGCCAGCCTTGATCGGAATAAAGAGCCGTCAGGGAAATTCCGGCAACCGCGGTGGGCAGGGCAAAGGGCAGTTCGATCAATCCGTCGGCCACCCTTTTAAAAGGGAATTTATACCTGACCAAAACCCAGGATAAGATCACGCCAAACACGCTGTTAAACAGGGTCGCTATCAGCGCGCACAGGAAACTTACTTTATATCCCGCCAAAACCCGTTTGCTTGTTACAGTTTCTATAAATCCCTGAAATCCAAGACTGGATGCGCTGAATACAATCGATGCAAACGGGATAAGTACCAGCAAGCTTAAAAAGCTTAATGTAATCCCCATGGAAAGACCAAATCCCGGTATGACCCTTTTTCCTTTTTTCGTTTTCATCTGTGCTGCTCCTTTCCCTGTTTTACCGGTTATTTAGCTTCCTTCGTAAATTTGGTCAAAGACCCCTCCATCGTTAAAATGCACCTTCTGCGCGTTATTCCAGCCGCCGAATAAAGCATCGTCTATTGTAATTAAGTTGATATTCAGGTCAAAAGTATCGGAAAAGCTAATATTCTGATTTGTCGGACGGTAATAATTTTCAACAGCGATTCTCTGACCAACATCGCTGTAGAGGTATTCGAGATAGGCCGTTGCCACTTCACGCGTCCCTTTTTTATCCACTACTTCATCCACGATTGCAACGGGAGGCTCAGCTAAAATGCTGATGCTCGGCGTAATGATTTCGTAATCATCCGGATATTCCTTAATCGACAGGAATGCCTCATTTTCCCATGCAAGCAGTACGTCACCCTGCTTGTTTTCGACAAAAGTAGTGGTCGCACCTCTCGCACCTGAATCCAATACCAATACGTGAGCAAAGAGCTTACCTACAAATTCTTTTATTTTTGTTTCATCACCGTCGTAAAGCTTGTCGGCATACGCCCATGCTGCGAGATAATTCCATCTTGCCCCGCCGGATGTCTTGGGGTTCGGCGTAATGACGCCGACGCCGTCTTTTATCAAATCATCCCAGTCCGTTATGTTTTTGGGGTTGCCTTTGCGTACAAGAAAAACGATTGTAGAGGTATAAGGAGAGCTGTTGTTTGCAAATTCACTCTGCCAGCCCGCTTTTATAAGCCCCTTTTCTTCAATGGCCGTGATATCATACGCCAGCGCTATAGTTACCACGTCCGCCTGATTTCCTTCAATGACAGAACGGCTTTGAGAACCGGATCCGCCGTGCGACTGCGTTATTTCAACATCCTGCCCGGTTTTTTCTTTCCAATATTTCGCAAATTCCGTATTATACGCTTCATACAACTCTCTTGTAGGGTCGTAAGATACATTTGTCAGCTTTATGGTTCCGTTATCTGAATTTCCAGAGCAGCTGGTTATGAAACCTGTTAACAGAACCGCCGCTAAGACCGCCGCTAAGACTCTATATTTTTTCATTGTAAATTCTCCTTGCAAAAAATTATTGTTGTTATTATTTCAAAGCAGTAGCGTCATCAGAATACATTATGCCCCTACAATAAGAGAATACATAACATATATGAATAGTATGTTATTTTGGCAAAAAATAAAGGATATATTCCCTTTACTTTTTTCTATAAAACTATAGTTTTCAGGAAACCCACCCATAATTATTGTTTTCGGCAACGGGCGGATTTAATATTTGTAAATTATACGTTCTCAAATAACACCGTAGATAAATAGCGTTCCCCTGTGTCAGGCAGGAGTACCACAATGGTCTTGCCGCTGTTTTCCGGACGTTTTGCCAGCTCTGTCGCTGCGTATGCCGCCGCTCCTGAAGATATGCCGACCAGCAATCCTTCGCTGGACGCCAATTGCCGCGACGCCGTAAAGGCCTGCTCGTTCTGCACTTTGATAATTTCATCCACAATACCTGAATTGAAAATATCGGGAACAAATCCTGCGCCGATACCCTGGATTTTATGCGGTCCGGATTTGCCGCCGGAAAGAACCGGTGAATCAGCCGGCTCGACCGCGACTATCTTTATATTCGGGTTCTTTTCTTTCAAAACCTCTCCCACGCCGGTTATCGTTCCGCCGGTACCGACACCGCCGACAAAGATATCGATTTTTCCTTCCGTGTCGTTCCATATCTCCTGTGCGGTCGTTTTCCTGTGGATCTCAGGATTGGCAGGGTTGACGAACTGGCCCGGAATAAAGGAACTCGGCGTCTCCTTTGCCAACTCCTCCGCTTTCTTGATAGCGCCCTTCATGCCTTCGGCTCCGGGCGTCAATACAAGTTCGGCTCCTAATGCTTTGAGCAGGTTGCGCCGTTCCACGCTCATGGTCTCGGGCATGGTCAGGATGAGACGATACCCCCTGGCAGCCGCAACAAAGGCAAGTGCGATACCCGTGTTGCCGCTGGTGGGTTCGATGAGTACAGTTTCCTGATTGATGAGCCCTTTGGCCTCAGCGTCAGAAATCATGGCATTTCCAATGCGGTCTTTCACGCTGCCCAGCGGATTAAAATACTCCAGCTTGGCAATCAGTTTCGCCGGCAAGTTATTTTTTGCGTTATAACTTGACAACTCCAAAAGCGGTGTGTTCCCAATCAGATCCGTTAAATTCTTTGCGATGTTTGACATAATAAATCCTCCATTCTTAATTACATACTAATAATATATGTTATGTATGCAATAATGTTACAATATATTTTGAGGTTTGTCAATACCTTTTTGGTTCTTTCCAAATACCTTTTTGGTTCTTTCCAAATAAATACCGATGACCCAGGCGCGTTCGATGTGCCGGATTGCGAGAGCATCCCGGAACTGGAGGTTTATATCAGCACGCAAAAAGGAGTAGCACAGTTTTATTGTTTTTCCTTCTGCCATCTTTGGCAAAATACAAATGCACAGACCGTTATGACTCCGCATATCGCGAAGGGAACCAGAAACTCTTTAGAAAGAGGGTTCGACGCAGCGTTGCCCATGAGTACATAAGGAATCATTCCGGGTGTCAGTCCAAGCAGAGAAAAGGCGATAAACTGAGGGTATCTCGTCCCTGTTGCACCAAAGAACATGTTTACAAGGTCGAAAGGCAGAGGAAGAATCCTTGCGATGAAGCAAGCCGTGGAGTTATTGTTCTCGTGATATGAAAGCAATTGCCGGGCCCTATTGTTTCTCTCCATAAGAGCGGCAACCTTTTCACTGCCCAAGTGTTTTCCAATAAAATAGCCAATGTTCATTTCACAAAACAGACAAAAATATGTTAAGGCAATGGCCCATCCGGTAGGAAACATAATCCCCGTGCTAACGTAAAGTATTATGACGGGTATAAAAACCACTACAGCTTTCAGGCAATATATCCCCAATAATATAAGAACCACCAGCAGAGGGGATTCCGGTGAATATTCCAGTATGTCCGAAACCTCTAAGCCCTTGAATAGAGGGAATAAAACGATAATTAAGACGATAAGCAATATTACTGGGACACATTTGAGTAGTTTATTAATCTTGTCCATCTTATCCCCCTCTTTTTACAAGATTGTTTCTTTTTATAAAAATAAATGTTCAACAAGTATCCTTGCGCCGATAATGATCAATGTTACACCGCCTATCAACGCCGCCTTATCCCTTAATACAGGGCCAAGCCGTTTGCCAAGCAATACACCTGCAAACGAAAAGGCAAAAGCAACGACGCCTATTAAGGCACATGCTCCCCCAATATTTGTGTTCAGGAACGCAAACTCACGCCAACCGCAAGTGCGTCTATGTTAAGAATAGGTGCGACGGGAGGCGGTCGAGCTTCTTACAGATATAAGTCAACCGCCTTATTTCATTTACGCTCCAATCTTTCTATTCAGAGAATGCCTTTGTACTGCTTTCACAATCTCTACAATAGGAATTATGGCAAACGCCAATCCAAACGCAGCGAAGAAGTTGCCGGCCGACAGCGCGGTGAGCTTAAATGTGGTATTAAGTCCCGGAATATAGATGACCGATATTGTCAGCACAAAGGACAAC
>Ga0153924_1000653_pt1 | contig 20862 bp, 20 predicted proteins | sample TSNJ008MetaG_FD_104709 | JGI IMG/M metagenome (GOLD analysis project Ga0153924, IMG submission 104709) | Attine ant fungus gardens microbial communities from New Jersey, USA - TSNJ008 MetaG | ecosystem: Host-associated > Fungi > Mycelium > Unclassified | place: USA: New Jersey, Wharton State...
GCAACCGAAGACGACAAGAAACGCCTGGGGAATTTCCTGGAATTGGAACGCCAGCGCCTCTCGAGCGGCTGATGTCCTCGGAGGATCTGACCTCCGCGTACGATTACGAGCTTCCGAGCGAGCTGATCGCGCAGCAGGCGGTTGAGCCGCGCGATGCAAGCCGCCTCATGGTGCTCGCTCGGGATCGAATCGAGCATCGAATCTTTCGCGATCTCCAGTCGCTGCTTCGCCGCGGCGACGTGCTCGTGCTCAATCGAACGCGCGTGATCGCCGCGCGGCTGAAAGGCGCACGCGAACCCGGTGGGGGCGCCGTTGAAGTCCTGTTGCTGCACCCCGCGGGCTCGATGCGCTACGATCCGAGCGCAACACGGTGGAGCGCTCTGGTGCGACCCGCGCGCCGGCTGCGAACGGGAGCGTTTATCCGTTTCGATAAGCGTGCGGGAGCGCGCGTGATCGCCGAGCACGAGGAAGGGCTACGCGAGCTGGAGTTCGATACGGGCGAACCCTTCGAGTCGTTCTTAAATCGTGCCGGACGTCTTGCACTCCCGCCGTACATTCATAACGACACCGCTGCGGCGCAAGCGAGATATCAGACGGTGTTTGCCGCAGATCCCGGCAGCGTTGCCGCACCGACCGCTTCGCTCCACTTCACGAGTGCACTGCTCGAGCAGATCGCGCAGGCAGGCGTCACGATCGCGCAGCTGACGCTCGACGTCGGCTTGGGCACATTCCGTCCCATAAAGCGCAAACGGCTCGACGAGCACACGATGCATGCCGAGCGCTATGTCATTCCGCCCGAGGTTCCACAAGCGATCGAACGCGCACGTCGCGATGCAGGACGCGTCGTAGCAGCGGGCACGACCGTGGTTCGCGCACTTGAAGGTTCGTACGCGGCGCATGGTGGCGTGATCGCGGAAGAGGACTCAACACAACTGTTCATCCGGCCAGGATTCAAGTTCCGTGTCGTCGACGCGATGATTACGAATTTTCATCTGCCGCAATCGACACTGCTGGTGCTGGTGAGCGCATTCGCCGGACGGGAGCGCGTACTGCGTGGATATAGCGAAGCAGTGAAACTGCGCTATCGGTTTTTCTCGTTCGGCGACGCGATGTTCGTCGAGCGTTCCGAAGGATGAAGGCAGCGCCTGCCCGCACACTACAGCCCGTGAGATACGTGGACTTCGATCGGCCTGGTGATCCGTCCGTGCTTCATGTCAGCGAAGCCCCGGCTCCGGTGCCGCGTCCGGGGGAGGTCCTAATCGAGGTCGAGGCTGCCGGCGTCGGCCGCGCCGACGCTCTCCAGCGCCAGGGGAATTATCCACCCCCGCCGAGTGCATCTAAGGTTCTGGGGTTGGAAGTGAGCGGATCGATCGCGCAAGTCGGCAGCGGTGCGAAGGGCTTGCGCGTGGGAGATCGCGTCGTCGCGCTGTGCAACGGCGGCGGCTACAGCGAATACGTCAGCGTTCCGGCGGGGCAAGTGCTTCCGCTGCCGCCGGAGTGGTCGTTCGTCGACGGGGCAACCTTACCGGAAAACGCGTTCACAGTTTACGACAACGTGCTAGTGCGCGCTCGGTTGCGAAAGGACGAAACGTTGCTCGTGCACGGCGGGACCAGCGGCATCGGCAGCATGGCGATCATGTTCGCGCTTGCCATAGGCGCCCATCCGATCGCAACCGCCGGATCCGAGAAGAAGTGTGCCGCCGCCATCGAGATCGGCGCGGAGTACGCGATCGACTATCGCACCACTGATTTCGTCGACCGAGTGCTCGATTATACCGGCAAGCGCGGCGTTGACGTCGTACTGGATATCGTCGGAGGAGACTACCTCGACCGCGATCTGCGGGTGCTTGCGACCGACGGACGCATCGCTTGCATTGCCACCGCCGGCGGGACGCAATCAACGATCGATCTGCGCTACCTCCTGCAACGCCGCGCGACGATTCTGGGTTCGAGCCTACGTCCGCGCAGCGATGCCGAGAAGGCCGAAATCGCCGCGGGGTTGCGAGCCCGAATCTGGCCGCTACTTGGGGCACGCGACCCGATCGTGCCGGTGGTCGACTCGGTGTACCCTTTTTCACAAGCCGCCCAAGCGCACGCGCGCTTGGAATCGAGCGAGCACATAGGCAAGATCGTCTTGGTACCGGACGCATAAAGAAGGGGGACTGGAAAGCTATATGAGCGTCAACACACTAACCGCGTACACACCGAAGAAATGGGATCTCTCGGGCCTGCAAGGCATCTCCGACGAAACGCTGCAGATTCACTTCGGGCTGTACGAAGGCTACGTCAAGAACACCAACACACTCAACGAGCGGATCGCCGACCTTCGTTCCGGCGGCAAGAATACCGGAAGCGATCCTGCATACGCTGAACTCGTGCGCCGTCTTGGGTGGGAGTTCAACGGTATGCGCCTGCACGAGTATTACTTCGACAATCTCACCAAGAATCCGAAGTCTCCCACGAGCGGACGGCTCTACGATCTCGCCGGCGCGCAATACGGCTCGTTCGACGATTGGAAGAAAGATTTCGCGGCAATTGGGGCGATGCGCGGTGTCGGTTGGGCGATCGCGTTTCACGATGCCACTGCCAATCAACTCGTCAACGTGTGGATCGGCGATCACAACATCAACGAACTGGCGGGCTGCGACCCGATCGTCGTGATGGACCTGTGGGAGCACGCCTATCTGCGCGACTACAAGCCGGCCGATAAAGGCAAGTACATCGAAGCATTCCTCGCGCACGTCGACTGGAGCGTGTGCCAGTCACGCTTGCCGTAATGTAGCGATCAAGGCGGTGCGGGTGCCGCCACGATCGTGCGTCGGTGCGTGTACCATACCAGGCCGGGCGGAGCGTTGCGTTGCGCCCGCACGTTCTTGCGCATCGTGTAGTCGATCGGTACCTTCGCGCTCCCGCGCGCTTTCGAATAATATGCGGCGAGCGATGCGGCGCGATCGAGATCGTCCTGCGGAGGCTGCCCGCGGTCGGCACGCTGAAGGATCACATGCGCTCCCGGCACGTTTTGCGCATGGAACCACCAATCGTTTGGACGGGCAACGCGAAACGTCAGCTCCGCGTTTTCGCTCGGCGAGCGTCCGATGAGAATGCGCGACCCACTCGGCGTGCGAACTTCGAGCGGAGCGCGTTTTCGTTTGGTCCGCACCATCGCCGGTGCGCGCTGCGACCTCGGATCCAATGCCGCGACGGCATCCTCGACATCGGAGAGGTCGCTCTCGTCGGCACACTCGGCTTCCCAGCGCAACTGCGCGACGGCCTCGAGCGCAGTTCGCAACGCCTGCTCGCGAGCGTCGATGTATGTTTGCGACGCTCGCAGCTTCTTATAGCGGGCAAAGAGCGCTGACGCTTCCTGCTTGGCTGCATCGCGAGTGCCTGGATCGAGCTCGTGGAGGTGCGCATAGATCGCTTCGGCGCGGTTGCGCAGCGTATCGCTATCCGCGGCGGCGCGCTTTTTCTCGGCAAGACCGTCGAGCTCGCGGTGAATCTTGCGCTCGCGCTCGTCTAAGCGCCGCTGCAGCGCACGGCGGCGCTCCTCCCCGCGCTGCCGCTCGCCCGCAAACGCTTGGCCGGCGCGATACGCCGTAAAGGCTTCCAGGACGCTCGCATCTTCGGGAATCCCGACGCCTCGCGAGACAGTGCGCAGCACGAGCGGCGGCAGCCGATATGGGGCGCCTGCTTCAATCGCTCGGGCCGGGTTTTGCGCGAGTGAAAACTCTTTTAAGGCAGCAACGACGCTCTGATGACGCACCAGAATGACGTTCCCGAAGCGCGGGACGAGTTCGATGTAGAGATCGGTTTCGTCACCGACACCGAATCGGGAGCGCGTACCGAACGTAAGCCGCAAGAGACGATCGCCCTTGCGCGCGCGGGCCCCTACGAGGGTACTGCCGCGTAGGGCCGCAGCCGCCGCCCGAATGAATCCCGGCTCGCCATGCGCGGCGAGCGCGCGCTCTTCCAGCGTTACGAGCGGCGGCGTTCCGAAGAGGTCGATGCAGAGCGTGTAGCCGGCGCCTCGCGAGCGCACGACGAGTGCAACCCGACCGTCGGGTAGCTTCCCGACGTCACGAACTTTGCAGCCTCGAAATCGCGAGTCTATTTCCGCCGCGAGCCGTGCGATCAGCTCCGGATTCGTTCGCAGAGGGGTCACGCGTGCGAGCTTTGCTAAGCGTGCGTTTCGAGTTGAATTTCGACGCCGCCCACCCAACCCGCGACCACGTTATACAGGGCGCCGATGATCAAGCCTTCGATAAATCCCACAACGAACATCACAATCCCGTAGAGAATCGGAAAGAGCACGACCCCAAACGCTCCGACCGCGGCGAACATGCCGAAATGACCGCTCGTTCCGCCCGCAAGTGCGCCGAACGCTGCGAAGATACCCAAGAATAGCCCGAGTATGACGCCGAGGATGAGACAAATGACGCCGTACATCAGGGCGAGCTGAATGACGTTGAATGCTCGCACGCGCGTAGTCGAAGTCGTCGAAGCGATCATGGCACCGTCCTTTTCTGTAAGCGGTCGCGTAGTTCTCTCTTGAGCACTTTGCCACTGGGTCCAAGGGGCATCGCATCGATGAAATGCACGTGTCGCGGATATTTATATCGCGCGAGATGCTCTTGTGACCAGGCGATGATTGCCGCGTCGGTGACGTCCGCCCCCGCATCGCTGCGCACGACTACGGCAACGACCTCCTCGCCGTGGGTTTCGTGCGGCACACCCACGACCGCCACCTGTTTGACGGCCGGGTGACGCATCAGCACCTCTTCGACCTCGCGCGGATACACGTTGTAACCGCCGCGCAGAATCATGTCTTTCTTGCGATCGACGATCGAAATAAATCCGTCGGCATCTTTCGTACCGAGATCTCCGGAGCGGAACCAGCCGTCCACAATCGCCGCGCGCGTCGCATCGGGATTGTTCAGGTAGCCCTTGAAGACGCAGTGGCCGCGAATAACGATTTCACCGAGCTCTCCGACGGGCAAAAGCTCGATGCGATCTTCCACGTCGGCCTTGGCAACCTCGAGATCGACACCCCAGATGCCGCGCCCTACCGAGCCGGGCTTGCGCCCAAGTTCGCGCTGGTTGAAAGAGGCGACCGGCGAGGTCTCCGATAGGCCGTACCCCTCGAAGATCGGGACGCGGAAGTCGGCCTCAAAGGCCTCGAGCACGGCCAGAGGCAGGGACGCCCCACCGGCAAGCGTGGTGCGCAATGGCGGACGCGCGCGCTGCGCTTTTCCGGCTTCGAGCAGTGCCATGTACATCGTCGGCACCCCCGCGAAAACCGTTACTCCTTCTTGGATCATCAGATCGAGCGCGGCTGCGCCGTCGAAGCGCGGCATCAGAACGACCGTCGCACCGGCGCGGAAGCCGGCGTTCATGACGACGGTCTGGCCGAACGCGTGGAAAAGCGGCAACGCGGCAAGGAAGACGTCGTCGACCGTCAGACCGATCAGATCGCTTACGCAGCACGCGGCGTTGAGCACGATGTTGTTCTGTGAAAGCACCGCGCCCTTCGGGCGTCCGGTGGTACCGCTCGTGTAGAGGATCACGGCATCGTCTTCGACCTCGCGCTGGGTTAGCGCATCGATCGGCTCGTCGCCGGGCATCTGCGCCTCGAGAAGGGTCACGCCGGCGGCAGCCGCCCCGGCAGACCCATTGGGCACAAGCGGGCCCCCGCACACGAGGACCTTTGCGCCCGAGTTATCCAGGATGTAGGCAATCTCTTCCGGCGTGAGCAAGGCATGGATCGGTACCACAACGGCACCGATAGCCAGCGCGCCGAAATACGCTCGGGGAAAATCGGGCGTATTGAGGATAAGGATCGCGACGCGGTCGCCTGGCCGAACCCCCAGCGCTCGCAGCCGGGCCCCGTAGCGGCGGGCTTGCTCCCAAAGCTGGGAATACGTAATGCGCTCGGATCCGGCAACGAGGGCGATGTGCTCGCGATGGCGCAATGCGCTCTCGGCTAAAATGGAAGCTAACGATAGAGACATGAACCAGGTGTCCTCCCCGTCGGCTGGGAACTCACCTGGCTTTGCGTCCAGAGGAGTTCGATTGATCACCGGCCCGGGGCTCCTGTTCGTCGTTTCCGGCCCGTCGGGCGCCGGCAAGGATACCCTGGTCGATGCGTTACGGGCTCGCTCGCCGCGCTTGCGATACTCCGTCTCGGCAACGACGCGGCCTCCGAGGCCCGGTGAACGTGAAGGCGAGCATTATTTCTTCGTGACCCGGGAAGCCTTTGAGGCGCGCCAAGCGGCAGACGGGTTCTTGGAATGGCGCAAGTACAACGGCAATCTCTATGGTACGCCGCGGGACTTCGTCGAGGCGACCGTGGCGGCGGGCTACGACCTGATCATGAAGCCCGAGGTCAACGGGGCGATCGCCGTTAAGGCGGCCTACCCGGACGCGGTGCTGATTTTCCTCGTGCCGGATCGCTTTTCGCGGCTACGCGGACGCCTGCTGGCCCGCCGGACCGAAACAAATGAAGAGATCGCGCGCAGGCTCGAGATCGCTCATCAGGAGATGAAATTCATCCGACAATTCGACTACATCGTCATGAACGAACAGGGAAAACCGGAGCAGGCCACCGCCGACCTGCAAGCCATCGTCCAGGCGGAGCGCTTCCGCATTCATCGCTATAGCGACGACTCGCTCGCGAGCGTCGAACATACGTAATCACGAACAACCGGGAGTATCATTTTGAGCAAGACCGTTTTCGGGGATCTCGACGCGCTCCTCAAGCACGCCGACTCGAAGTTTAGCCTCGTCAATATCGTTACCAAGCGCGCACGCCAGCTGAACAACTGGATTCGCGTGCAACAACTGCCTCCATCGGACCGGCGCGAATTTTTCGCGAGCGAACCGCTGGTCGACAAGGAGGAGATCAATCCCAATAAGCCCGTTTCGATTGCGCTCGACGAAATCGCCGAGGGGCAAATCCAATATCACCGGACCAAGGAAGGCATAAAATAACCTTGTCGTCGCGCAGCCACGGATTGCCCCGCAGGGGCAACCGTCACAGATTCGCCGAAGGCGAATCCTAATGTGTGGAATAGTTGGGTATATCGGAGAACGCGATAGCGTTCCGATCATCTTGGACTCGCTTGCGCGACTGGAGTACCGCGGCTACGACAGCGCGGGCATCGCCGTCATCGACGCGCAAGGGACGTTGACGGGCAGCAAAGCAGAAGGCAAACTCTCGCGTTTGGCCGAGCGCCTGCGCAATAGCGAGAACGTTCACGGCACCGTCGGCGTCGGCCATACGCGCTGGGCAACACACGGCCGTCCGAACGATGCCAACGCTCATCCGCACATGGACTGCAGCGACCGCGTCGCGGTTGTGCACAACGGCATTATCGAAAACTATGCGTCGCTGCGCGCGAAGTTGATTGAATTCGGCCACGTCTTTAAGAGTGAGACCGACACCGAAGTGCTCGCACATCTGATCGAGATGCACGACGAGGGCGATTTGGAGCTTGCGGTGCGCAAGACGCTCGCCGAAGTGCGCGGCGCGTACGCGCTCGGTGTAATCTCCAGCGACGATCCGGAGCGGCTGATCTTTGCGCGCAACGGCGCAAGCCCGCTAGTTATCGGTATCGGCGAAGGTGAGATGTACGTGGCGTCCGACACACCCGCGATCTTACCGTACACGCGTCGCGAGATCATTCTGCAAGAAGGAGAGATTGCGGTCGTCGAGCGGGGCGGTTACCGCTTGACCCGGTATGATGGCACGCCGATTGTACGCGACATCATCAACGTGACCTGGGATGCTGCATCGGCAGAGAAGAGCGGCTACAAGCACTTCATGCTCAAGGAGATCTTCGAGCAGCCGAGCGTTATCAAGCAGACGCTGGCCGGACGGATCGACGAAGCCGCGATCGTAGAGCTGGGCGACGAGATCGGTGGCGTAAGCGACGAGCGGCTGCGCGCCATTTCGAAGATCGCCATTACCGGATGCGGCACGGCCTACCACGCCGGGATGGTAGGCATGTATCTGTTGCGGTCGCTCGTAAAATTGCCGGTCGAAATGGAGCTGGCCAGCGAGTTTCGGTATGGCGACCCGGTAATCGATCCGACCGCGCTCGTGATCGCGATGTCTCAATCCGGCGAAACCGCCGACACGATCGAGGCGGTGCGCATCGCCAAAGACGCGGGCAGCTCGATTCTGGGCATCTGTAACGTCGTCGGCTCCCATCTCACGCGCATCGCCGACGGCACGCTGTACACTGGCGGTGGTCCGGAAATCGGCGTGGCCGCTACCAAAACCTATGTCTCGCAGGTCACGGCGATGACACTCTTCGCGCTCTACCTTGCCGCCGTGCGCGGCACGGTCGAGCCCAGGCGCCTCGCGCAGATCGCGGAGAACACCAAGCTTCTTCCGGCCAGTGTCGACGTCGTGCTCAACACCTCCGACCACATTCGCGAGGTGGCACGGCGCATTCGCAAGATGCAAAGCTGCCTGTTTATTGGACGCTACATCAATTATCCGACCGCGCTCGAAGGAGCACTCAAGCTCAAGGAAATCAGCTACATTCACGCCGAGGGCTACGCCGCGGGCGAGATGAAGCACGGACCGATTGCGCTGCTCGATTCGGAAACACCGGTTATCGGCATTATGACGGATGGTCGAGTGCGGGATAAGATCCTCTCGAACCTGATGGAATCCAAGGCCCGTGAAGCTCCGATCGTTTTGGTCGCAAACCGCGGCGATGAAGAAGCGGCGCAGATCGCCGATCACGTTTTTTGGGTTCCCAAGGTCGACGAGCTGCTCTCGCCGATCGTCAACGTGATTCCGCTGCAACTGCTGGCATATCACATCGCCGACATCGAGGGCAAGGACATCGACCAGCCCCGCAATCTCGCGAAGACCGTCACCGTCGAGTAGGCGCTGATGACGCGCGCAGATGGCCGGCGGCCCGATGAATTGCGTCCCGTAATGATCGAACCCGGGTTCTTGAAATACGCCGAAGGAAGCGCGCTGATCAGCCTGGGCAATACGCGCGTGCTCTGCGCCGCAAGCGTTGAAGATCGCGTGCCGCAGTGGCTAAAGGGAAAGGGATTGGGTTGGGTCAGCGCCGAGTATGCGATGCTCCCGCGCGCAACGCAAGAGCGCACGCAGCGCGAATCCGCTAAAGGCCGTGTCGGCGGACGTACGCACGAAATCCAGCGAATCATTGGCCGCGCGTTGCGCGCCGTCACCGATACGGCCAAGCTCGGCGAGCGCACGGTGTGGATCGACTGCGACGTGCTGCAGGCCGACGGCGGCACCCGCACGGCCTCCGTGACCGGCGCATACGTCGCGCTGGCCCTGGCGTTGCGCGGAATCCCGGAGTTGCAGGGGACCCGCTGGCCTCTGGTGGGTATGGTTGCGGCAACGAGCGTCGGCATCGTGAACGGCATTGCATTGCTCGATCTGGCCTACGACGAGGATTCGACGGCGCACACCGATATGAACGTGTTCATGACCGATGCGGGAACGTATGTCGAGTTGCAAGGCACTGCGGAAGCGGCTCCCTTCGATCGTGGGCAGCTCGACCGTCTGCTTGCGCTCGCCGACGCGGGAATACGCGAGCTGTTCGAACGCCAGCGCGAAGCCATCGGGGCGCTGCGTGTCTGACGACCGCTTCGCAGCACTGGTTGCGCGCGTGGGCGCATTCCACATTACGGACCGGACGATGCGCAGGGCACAGGACGCCGCACAGGCGGCCCTCGAGAGCGGGGCTCTGGATCCTGAGCAGCGCGAACGCTACCTTTTCGCGGTCCGGCAATATTTTTCCGGATTCGAACGTGAGGCGCGGGAGCATTTACGCGACGTCGACCGGCGCCTGGAACACCTCAACCAGGTGCAGTTCAATCTAACGGCTGAACGGGGCGTTGCGGTCAAACGCATCGAGGCCACGCAGGGCGTACTCGCACAGCTCGACGCGTTCGGAAGTGCACGAACGTGAAGATGCTCGATCGCGTCGGTCGCGCAACGCTGAATTTCTTCGAATACGCCGGAGGAATCGTCGTATTGGCCGGCGACTCGGCCGGCTTTTTGGTTAGACTGCGCATTCGTTTTATCGAGACGATCAACCAGTGCTACTTCTTGGGATTTCAGTCACTCTCAATCGTGCTTCTCACCTCACTCTTCACCGGGATGGTGATCTCGCTCGAATCGGCAAACGAAGCCGTGCAATACGGCGTGGGAAGCTTGGTCGGCGGCGCGGTGACGTACGGCTCGGTGCGTGAACTTGGTCCGATGCTCACCGCGGTCGTTGTCGCCGGCCGTGCGGGCGCGGCGATCGCTGCCGAGCTCGGTTCAATGGTCGTAACCGAGCAGATCGAGGCTTTGACGTCGATGGGGCTGGAAATTCCCCGATTTCTCGTCTTGCCGCGACTGCTCGCGATGCTGGTGATGCTGCCCCTCTTGACGATCTTTGCCGACGTGATCTCGATCGCCGGAGGCATGTGGATCGCCCAGGCTTACGCGCACATTTCGCCCGACACGTTCATCTCGTCCGCACGGCAAGCAGTCGGGTTCGAAGACGTCGTCAAGGGGCTACTCAAGTCCCTGGTGTTCGCGGTGATCATCGTCCTCGTGGGCGCATATCAAGGCCTCTCGACGCGCAACGGCGCGGCGGGCGTCGGCGCATCGACGACCGGCTCGGTCGTGATTTCCATCATCCTTATTTTTATCGCGAACTTCGTGCTCTCGTTCCTGTTGTTCGGAAACAGCTGACCGTGCCCAACGTGATTGCGCGGCTCGACGACGTTCTCTTGAGTTACGGTGAGCGCGTGATTTTAAAAAACTGCAGCTTAGACGTCGTCGAAGGCGCGATCACCTGCATCATCGGGCTGTCCGGTGCCGGAAAGTCAACGATCTTGCGCCTGCTCGACGGTCTGATCAAACCGAACTCCGGACACGTCTACATCCGGAATCACGACATTTGCCACATGCACGAAGCGCAGCTGAACGACGTGCGGCGCACGATCAGCCTCTCATTTCAGTTCGCGGCCCTGCTCGACAGCCTTACCGTCGGCGAGAACGTCGCCTTACCGCTGCGCGAACACACGCGCATGAGCGACAAGGAGATTCGACAGACCGTCGAAGACGCTCTCGACAGCGTCGGGCTCGCTTACACGTATGACACCATGCCGGCCGAGCTCTCCGGCGGAATGCTCAAGCGCGCCGGTTTTGCCCGCGCGATCGTCACCCGGCCCGAACTCGTGCTGTACGACGAGCCGACGACCGGTCTCGATCCCATCGTCACGCATCTCATCACCGACACCATCGTTCGCCTGCGCCAAAAACTGAGCGGAACCGCGGTTGTCATCTCGCATGATTTACAGTCTATCTACCTCATGGCCGATTACGTCGCTATGCTCTTCGAAGGCGCGATCATCGCGTACGGCGCGGCTGACGAAATACGACGCTCTGCCAACCCAATCGTGCAGCAATTCATATCGGGATCGGAAGTCGGACCCATACCCATCTAAGCGCCGCGCCTCTCGCCGTCCCTGGCTTCGGCGCTCGTTCCGAGCCGCCGGGCGGCAGAACCGAGTACCACAACATGCTACGTGGGAATTAGGCGGGCTTGGAGTAAAGGTAGAAATCCATGAGTAGGCAGGCACAGGTTGGGGCGTTCGCTTTGCTCGCGTTGCTGCTGCTGTTCGGCGTGTTCTACGTGATAACGGATTTCGGCACGCGGCATACGGGATATCGCATCGGCGTGCACTTTCAATCGGCTGCCGGGTTGCATTCGGGCGGGCTTGTCTATTTTAGCGGCGTGACCGTCGGCGCCGTGGATTCGATAACGCTGCTGCCCGACAATTCGGTGGACGTCATTATCGCCGTGAATCGTGACGTCGACATTCCAAAGCGGTCGCGATTTTTGATTCAAGCGCCGTTGACGGGCGATCCGAGTCTCATCATCGTTCCACCCGTGCCGGCTTTGCACCGCCCACCGGGTGCGCCGCCGGCGACTCCGATGCCGATGTTGGAGCGCCAGGTCTTGCCTATCGATCAGCAGCCTGCGGGCAACAACACCGCAACGATTGCGGATCTGCTCGAGCAAGGGCAAGGCGAGATCGTGCGACTCGACACGATACTCTCCGATCTGGAACGGCGCGAGCCCCGTTTGCTCGACACCCTGCAGACAACGCTCTCGAATGCAAACCAGCTCACGGTTACGATGAAGAAAACGGTCGTCTCGCTCTCCGGCACTCTGCAGAGCAGCCTTACCCAGGCCAGTGCCAACCTCGTAGCGTTGACCGGCACGCTCAACCAAACCACGCAACTCAACTCAGGTCGTATCAGCGACATGCTCGAGCAATTCGATCAGACGTCACACGCGCTGAATGCCTCAATGGCAACGCTTGAATCGATCGCGAGCGACAAAGACCTCAAGAACAACGTCCTAGAGACAACCAAGTACATCGCCGTCACGACCAAGAACCTGGCCGATCTTACAGGTGATCTGCGCAGCGTCACGAGCGACCCGCAGACTCAAGCACAAATCAAGAACACGATCGCGAATCTCGATGCGACCATGCAGCGCGCCGACTCTTTGCTCGGAGCGCTCGGCGGCACGAGCAGCGTATATGGTGTCGACGCTAACGCCACGCCTGCTCCGGGCGCAAGCCCGCTCGCCTCGCCGCTTCCCGGCGCTTCGCCCTCGCCTCCGACCGTACAGTCGCTGCATTTGCGCAACCGCCTTTCGTCCATCGCAAGCTCTTTGGTGCAAATCAATCTACGGCTTAGCGAGCTATCGCCGCAGAAGGTCTGCTGTCTGAACTCGCTCTATAGCGCCGACCGCGGACCACAGACCGATCTCAACGCCGTGTTCTTACCGAAATCGTCGACCAGCTTGATGGTGGGCGCCAACGACATCGGCTACGACACGACCGCGAACCTAGCGTTGATCCGCACGCTGGGCTCGAACGTGCACGTCGGCGGCGGAATCCTGTACTCGCAGCTTGGCTTCCTCGGTGCATACAATGCGGGTGTCTTCGGACTAGACGCGCGGGTGTACGATGCGCGACGCCCCGAAATCGATCTCTACGGGAATCTGCGTGTGTGGCGGAAGTTGGACTTTTTCTACGGAGAGCGGGCGATCAATCACGCGGAGCGCAGGTTTTCGTACGGCTTCTCGACGACGTTCCCGTAGGCGGACTGCATGACGGAGCGACGCAAGATCGGCATCATCGGCGCGGGCTCGATGGGCACGTTATTCGGATACCACCTGGCCCAAACGTGTGACGTTACGGTTCTTGACGCCAATTATGAAACCAGCCTCGCAATTCGCTCGGACGGTGTAGGCGTCAATGACGAACCGCCGCGACGCGTTGCCGTTGCCGCGGGCGCGCGAGAGCTCTTCAACTCGCACATGCTCTTCTTATTCGTCAAAGCGGTCGACACGTTACGCGCGTTGCGCCCGTTTGCAGGCGAGCTGAACCCAGCAACGCCGATCATTTCGCTCCAAAACGGTATGGGAAACGAAGACGCGATCAAAACGGCACTTGGCGGAGCGGTACCGGTCGTGCTGGGCGTTACGACCGAGTCGTCGATAACGATTTCTCCCGGTCGCGTACGAAGTTCGGTGACGGGTAACACGCTCATTGGTTCTGCATCAGCCGCCGCCGCGACCGCACGCACCGTGGCGGATCTTCTGACACGTACGGGCCTTCGGGCGTCCGTCGTGTACGATATCCGCCCGCACCTGTGGGGTAAGTTGATTGCCAATGCGGCGATCAACGCGCTGTCCGCGCTGTTGGACTGCGAGGCCGGCGAGATTCCCAAGACACCCGATGCGGCGCACCTGGCGGAATCGCTGGCGGATGAAGCGGCCGCAGTTGCTGCTGCACTGAAGATCAGTCTGCCGTTCGTGAGCCCGTGGCAATACGTCACGCAGGTCGTGGAGATCGGTGCTGATTCAAAGAGCTCGATGGCATTCGATCTGGAGTCGGGGCATCCGAGCGAAATCGACCACATCAACGGTGCAGTCGTCGCTTTCGGCCGGCGCACCGGCGTCCCGACGCCGTATAACGATGCAATGGTGCGATTGGTGAAGGCGAAAGAGGCCCAGCTCGCGCGGCAGCGTGCGTGACCGACGCGCTGCTCGAGGAGCTCGCATCGATCTGCGGCTCCGACGCCGTTCTAGCCGCACCCGATGACGTAGCGCCCTACCTTACCGATTGGCGCGGTGTCTTTCACGGAACTGCGCTCGCCGTCGTGCGTCCCTCATCCACCGTGTCGGTTGCGGCATGCGTACGGGCGTGCGTCGCGGACGGCGTATCGATCGTCCCACAGGGCGGCAATACGGGTCTCGCCGCCGGGGCTACGCCGATCGATCTCGACCGCGCGATCGTGCTCTGCCTTGGGCGTATGCATTCCGTGCGCGCACTCGATCGCGCAGGATTCACGATCGCGGTCGATGCCGGCTGCATCCTCGCAGACATTCAGGCAGCAGCAGAAGGGTCAGACCGGTTCTTCCCGCTCTCGTTGGCAGCCGAAGGCTCCGCCCAAATCGGAGGCTTGATCTCAACCAACGCCGGTGGGACTGCCGTGCTGCGGTACGGGACGATGCGTTCGCTGGTTCTTGGACTCGAAGTCGTGCTCGCTGACGGAAGTACTGCGAACGGCATGCGCGCGCTGCGCAAAGACAACGCGGGCTACGATTGGAAACAGCTGTTCATCGGGAGCGAAGGCACGCTCGGAATCGTCACGGGCGCGGTGCTCCGCTTATTTGCGCGCTCGCCGTATCGCGTAACGGCACTGCTCGCAATCGCATCGATCGGCCAGGCGATCGGCGCGTTCGGCGACTTGCAGGAAGCGCTCGGCGAGGCATTGACCGCTTGCGAACTCTTCGACGAACGCGCGGTCGCGTTGCGTTTGCAGTACGAGCCGCAGCTCACGCGCCCAATCGCTCAACAGCCGTGGTATCTCCTCATCGAGGCCGCCTCAGCACTTCCCGGCTTGCGTGAGGGCGCGGAAGCGGCACTCGCGTTAGCGTTGGAACGCGACCATGCCGCGGACTGCGTTCTGGCCGAGAGCAGCGCGCAGGCGGACGCGCTCTGGGCGTGGCGAGAAACGATCACGGAAAACGAGCGCCGCGTCGGAAAGAGCGCAAAGCACGACATCTCGGTCCCGATCTCCGACGTCCCGGCCTTCATCGATTGCGCCACGCAAAACGTCGAGACACAATTTCCCGGAACGCAAGTACTCGCGTTCGGACACCTCGGCGACGGAAACGTCCATTTCAACGTGCTGCTCGGTTCGCGTGCGCAAGCGCAGGACGTCAACGCAGCGGTGCACGCGGTTGTAGGCGAGTTCGGCGGCAGCATTACCGCGGAACACGGCATCGGACGGTACCGTCGCGACGAGCTGCCCCACTATCGCAGCGCCGTCGAGATGGCGCTGATGCGCGCCCTCAAGCGTGCGATTGATCCCGCCGCCACGATGAACCCCGGCGCAGTGTTGTGATTCGTTGCGCGTCCTAGGCTTGCGGCGTCAGGCGCAGGAGCCGAACCGCTCCCCGTTTGCTCTCGAGGTCAAGACCAAACGCGCTGCCGCCGTTGACCGGCGCGTCGATCGTTTCGTTGTTCCCGCGCGAGGTTCCACGCAAGTCGAAATCCGTGAAGAGCGTCCCGTCGTCGGTATGCAGCCGGGCGTGAAACTTCGCGATTTCCGGCACATACACGGTTACGTCGCCGGCTTGCGATATAAAATGCAGGGTGCCGGGCCAGCGCGTGGCTCCCATCGTCACCTCGATTTCGCCGGTGCGCGTGCTAGCCTGCGCGTACCCGGCGACCATAACCTTCACGTCGCCCGCACCTGCAATAACGTCAACGTTCCCACTGATGTCGGTTACGTTCACGTTGCCGCGCGTCGATTGCACGATCAAATTGACGCCGCTGGGAACCCGAACCAGCAGGTTGGCGAGTTGGTCCGGGGCATCAACGACGACGCCGTTGCCGCTTGGGCGCGTGCGCGGGGCGGGCGGCGGCGACGATTTCGCAAGCGCGCTGGGCACGATCGTAAATCGATCCGGCGGGTCGCCTTGCTCGGGCTTGAACGCGTTGAGTACGCCGTCACCGATGCGAACCGTCATGGTTGCGCCGGGGTGCAGAACGCCGACCGTTGACGCGTAGGGAACGGGCGCGGCTTCGCATGCGGCAAAAGCCAGAAGCAAAAGTGGTGCGAATCGTTTCACGGTTTAGCGTTCTTCGGTGCGGTCTCGCGGGTGGGCCTCTTCGTAGCTGCGTCGCATGTGCTCGAGTGAGACATTTGTATAAATCTGCGTCGTCGAGAGGCTCTCGTGGCCGAGCAACTCCTTGATTGTCATCAAATCGGCACCGTTTTCGAGCAGATGCGTGGCAAAAGAGTGTCGCATCACGTGCGGTGTGACGTGCTTGGTCAGACCCGAGAGCTGCGCGAATTGGCGGAAGATGACCCACGCCTGGCGATGCGACATTCGCGAGCGCCGCTTGGAGAGAAAGAGCGCTTCGTCCGCCGTACGCGGCCGCAGCGCGAGATAGTTACGAATCGCATCGGCAGCCGCCTGGTTGATGAAAACCGTGCGCTGCTTGTTCCCCTTGCCGATCACTCGCATCAGCCGGCGATCGAGGTCGACGTCGCTCAAATTCAATCCGACCAACTCCGCTCGGCGGATGCCGCTTGCGTAAAGCAATTCCATGATTGCAATGTCGCGCAGGCGTTGAAACTCGCTCTTGCCCGCGATGCGCGTGCGCAACAGCTTGCCGACCTCGCGTTCGGTCATCACGTGTGGTAGACGTTTGGGCGCCTTGGGTGGCGGAACGTCCTGCGCAGGATTGTCGGTGCGCCGGCCCTCGCGCTTTTGCAGTGCGAAATACGAACGCAGCGCTGCGATCTTGCGGCGTACCGACGATGCAGTGTACTTCCGCGGACCCATCAGCTCCATGACGAAACGCCGCACGTCGGATGGCGTCGTTCCGGATAATTTTGCAAACGGCTGATCTTGGGCGCGCCCGGGTTCGAGGAACGCTCCAAAGAGCTCGACGTCGCGAGCGTATTCCTCCGAAGTTCGCGGCGACTGCCCGCGCTCCAATCGCAAGAATGCCGCGAATTCGGCGACGGTGGGATCCGCGGGGATATACGAGCTCACGTTGTCATTCTACGGCAGCTCGCGAGGAAATCGCGCGATTTTGAAAGCGCACGAGCGTTGCGACGTCGACGGCCGGGGAGAAGAAGAAGCCCTGCGCGCGATCGATCCCCAGGGACGCGAGGAGTTCGAACTGTTCGAGCGATTCCACGCCTTCGGCCGTGGTGGAAAGTCCAAAGGACTTCGCCAAGAGAACGATACTGCGAACGATTTCCAAGGCCTTGGGGTCGGTTAAAAGCGGTGCAACGAAGGACCGATCGATCTTGAGCTCTGCGATCGGCAAGCGTTGGAGATACGAGAGCGACGAATATCCGGTGCCGAAATCGTCGAGTGCAAATTCGATCCCAAGAGCCCGCAGCCGCTCGATCGTGTGCCGCGCGCCCTCGGAGCTGGTCATCATGGCGGTCTCGGTAATCTCGAATTTGATGCGCTCCCCCGCCAAGCCATGGCGTTCGATCATCTCTTCGACCATCTCGCAAAAACCAGGCGAGGAGAGTTCTGCGGCCGAGACGTTTACGGCGAGGGTCGCATCCGGAAAGAGGCTGAAAATTGTCTTCGCTCGTGCGAAAGCGTCGCGAAACACCAACACGTCGATCGCTGTGACGAAACCGCGTTGCTCCGCGAAGTGCACGAATTCGTGGGCCGGTGCAATGGTTCCATCCGGGCGATTCCAGCGCACGAGCGCTTCGAAGCCGACGATCGTGCGGGCTTCGACACTCACGATCGGCTGGAAGTAGGGAAGAAGCTCGCCGCGATCGATCGCTCGCCGCAGGTCGTTCTCGAGCAACGACTCCGCAGCCACGCGGCTGCGCATCGCGGCGTCGAAGGTGACCGCCTGGGAGCGACCGCGCCGCTTGGCTTCGTACATTGCGATGTCCGCGTCGCGTAGCAGCTCCTCGGGCGCTCGATATTCTCCGTCCCACGCGACGATGCCGATCGAGGCCTCGCAATAGATGGTGCGCCCCAAGATCACGATCGGCTTGCCCAGGTACGCGAGCATCTTTGCGGCGAGCTCTTCGAGCGGAGCGCGTACCGCTGCGATAATCACGAACTCATCTCCGCCCAGACGTGCGATCAAATCGTCTTCGGACGAAATCGCGCGCAGCCGTGCCGCGATCGCGCGCAGTAAATCGTCTCCTGCTAAATGCCCGAGCGTTTCATTGACGATATTGAAGCGATCCAAATCGATGAAGAAGACGGCGTGCTTGGGTTGCGTGTTATCGCCGGCGAGTATCGCTTGCGCGTGTTCCATGAAGGCTGCGCGGTTGGGAAGGCCAGTCAATGTGTCGGTGAACGCGGCTTTGCGCAGTTCCGCCTCGACCGTGCGCGAGACCGCGATCTGGCCCTCGAGGCGCCGCCGCTCCTCTAAGAGTTCCCGGCGCAGCTCTTGCGCCCGCGAGCGTTGCACGAGCCCAATGCCGATGAGAACGGCCAACCCCCAGATCGCCGCGATCAACGCGATGCTCATCGTGATCACGTTGCGACGAGCAGCCGTCAGCACAGCGCCGTTGGTCGAAAGATGCACGAACGCACCGGTGTACCGCATGGAGGTTCGCCGATCGACGCGCGCTCCCGTGGGTATCGGGCCCGTCGCTACCAACTTGCGCCCGCCCCCGAGGCTGGATTCGATCCATGCGACGTCGTTCGGGCCCACGGCCCCGGCCATCAGGTGCTTGAACGAGGTCGTTAGCGTGTCGACGCTCACGACGCCAATCAGATGATGTCCGCCATAGAAGGCTTGAACCGTGCTGATAAAGCTTCTCGATTGCGAGTACGGTCCAAAGAACGCCGCACTGCCGTGCGCGGCTACGGCGCGGCGATACCAACCAAACCGGGTATAATCGGTCGCGCCACCGACTGCGTCACTCACCAAAACAATTTCCGAGAACCCGCCTCGGCCGACTTCCGAGAATCCGCTCTCGCCGACGTGATCGTAGATACTTACCAGACGATCGTGCGCGTCGAACGCATACGGCTGGTAAAACACCCCGACGCCATAGACGTCGCGGCGGTGCCGCGAAAGCAGGATCGCCCCCGTCAGCTCGCGCGAGAGCGCAGCGTTCCCCCGCGCTTTCCCCAACGTGTGCGCCCCGAAGCTCGCAAGTTCGATGCTCTGCGCAAAATAATCGTCCACGCGCTGCTCGACGCGTTGCAGCCGCAACTGCTGTGCAGCCTCGAATCCTCGCTCCGAATCCTCCAATTGCGCGCGCGCGCTCAAAACAACCAGTGCCGTTGCTGCAACAGCTGCTAGTGCCAACACGGCAAGCCAATACCACGGCCGTCCAACGCCGGGCGCATCCTTTCGCACAAGCGCCATCCCCCTTAGGTTCGCGGGCCCCAACCGGCCTCATCCACAAGCAATGCGCATCACCAAATCAGTGTTTGTGGATATTGGCGCGGCTGTGGAATGCTCCTCCGCCTCGTCAACGAAGCCGCAGCAGCAGCACCGGGCCTCGGGCATGATCGATGACGAACCGCGCTACGTGACCGACGGATTTGGGGCCCCGCTCGCGTCGATGCCCCGAGGCGAGAATCAGCAGTACGTTGGGATCGCTCGCGTCAGCGAGAGCATGACCGGCATCGCGTCCGGACAGCGTGCGTGGCGCCGCCGTGAAGCCCGCGTCTGCGAGGATCTCACGGCCGCGTGCGGCGATCGCTGACGCTTGCTCCGCATCGAGGTTCGCATGCCCGGGTGGCGGCGGATGCGGCGCGTGATGGCGATCGAGCGCTGCTGCCACCAGCCGCTCCGCGCTATCACCGTACGCGCACCATGCTTCGATGCGTTCGCACCCGGCGAGCACGTCCTTTGCCGCGTCGACCAACTCCTCGTCCTCGACACCGTCGAAACACAGTGCCGCGATCTTCTGCATGGGTGGCTCCTTGAGGTCTTCTTCTCGAAACGCTAGGGAAGGATCGCGAGCCAAAGCACCGTCGCAAGCAGCATCGGCGGTACGACGATTAGACCGAGCCGCAGATATTCCAACGGGCTGACTTCGATGCCGCGCTTGCGCAGCGCTGCGATCCAGAGAATAGTGGCCAGCGATCCCGCCGTCGTGAGGTTCGGTCCAAGGTCGACGCCGGCGATGAGCGGATAGGCGAGGTGCTCCGAAGGCGCCTGCGCCACCACGTACGATGAAGCGACGGCAACCGGGAGATTGTTGAGCAGATTCGAAAGCACGGCCGCGCCGAAGGTCGCGCTTGCTGTTGCAGCGAGGGCCCCATATCGCCCGGCTCCCTCGAGTATGTGTAATGCCCAGTCGATAAATCCGGCGCGGGCCACGGCATCGAGCATTGCAAACAGACCCCCAAGTAGCGCAAACGTACTCCAGCCGACGTGACGAACAGCGTCGCGTAGACCTAGGCGAGCAACGAGCATCGTGAGGATTGCACCGGCGCAGGCGATCGGACCGATCGGAATTTCGAAGCTCAGCGCCACGAGATATCCCGCGACGACGACGCACATCGCGATGAGCGTCCGCGCTGCAGCGGGATGCGGGGACCCCGCTTCTTTAAATTCGTAGCGCCCGCGAAGTTGCGGCCGAAATATCGCAAGAAATAGTCCGAGGTTGATCGCGATCGCAGCCAGTTGCGGGGGCCCCAGATGCAGCAAGTACGCTACCGGGTGCGGTGCTGGAAGCACCAATATGTTTGCCGGATTCGCGAACGGCAATCCGAACGACGCGGTGTCAGCCACGAAAGTGCAGCCAAACAGGAACGGCATTGC
>Ga0153924_1000655_pt1 | contig 20835 bp, 24 predicted proteins | sample TSNJ008MetaG_FD_104709 | JGI IMG/M metagenome (GOLD analysis project Ga0153924, IMG submission 104709) | Attine ant fungus gardens microbial communities from New Jersey, USA - TSNJ008 MetaG | ecosystem: Host-associated > Fungi > Mycelium > Unclassified | place: USA: New Jersey, Wharton State...
AAACGCAACGTACGTTCGTTAGGTTTCGCTCACCAGCAACATGCGAGCAAGTTCGAGCGAAATTGCGATCGGCTTGTTACCAACCTCAATGGTTACGGGGCCACCGAGCGGCGCTTTTTCAATGATACGCAGATGCGCCCCGGGTCGTAGGTTGATCTCGCCAAGGTACCGCAACAGCTCCGGCAGCGCTTCAGTCACGCCGCAGAGTATCACGTCGCTTTCCGTCTCGAACTGCGCGAGCGGTTCACCGGCCGGCTTTGGGTCGCTCAAGTCGCTTGGAGGTATCGGGTGACCGTGCGGGCATGTTTGCGGATCGCCGAGGACAGCGATAAGGCGCTGTTCGACACGATCGGAAATCGCGTGTTCAAGTATGCACGCTTCGGCCTGCACGTCATCCCACGGCATACCTAGGATGTCGGTGAGCAATCGTTCCGCCAACCGGTTACGCCGGACAACTCGGACGGCTTCTTGCAGGCCCTTATGCGTCAGTGTAATGTCACCACGTACCTCGTGGTTCACGTAGCCTTCCGCAACAAGCTTTTTCAGCATGCCCGACGCCGAAGCCGTTGCCACGCCCAGCCGAGTTGCCAAGGCGGAGGTCGTTGCGCCCGGGCCCTCGCGCTCGAGATGGTATATCGCCTTCATGTACATCTCGAACGATTCACTGAAGTGTGAATGCGGCATTCTGGGAACCCTTTCGGCTCCTTCCAAATGCGTGTCAAAAACGTCTTTCATTACCTTCTCCCGCTCGCGCACCTCATAAGACACGCTGCAGCCGCCAAGCGTTGGGGCTAAGATAGAATTGCACATAGGCTACGTTGCTTCCCAGGGCAGGCGAACGGATATCAGATCGTGCGGGAGGCGTGGCCGCATGGGCGAGAAGTTAGACTCATGGTGGACGTTCACAGTGGCGTTCCCGATGCCAACCATAAGCTATGCCCAAAGTGTCACGCAATCGTGCCCGCCGTCGCGAAAATCTGCGCGGCGTGTGGTGGTTCGATCCCCCGTGATTCGGGGGCGGACACCGGCGAGCCGTCCAGGACGGCAGCAGCTAAGAGCGACAACGTAACATATTCGTGGCCGCTTGGTGGTGGAAGCAAAGTCGAAGTCTTCTTTACCAGTGAGCCCACCCAGGCTCAGCTTGACGTGATGATGGCCCAGCTCAAGATCATGCGGGACGTTGCGCCGGACGGGTAGGCAGTCACTTGAACGCACGCAGCATCGCCAGGGCTGCGACGATCGCAGCAGATGCTACTACCACAATACGGGCGGTCTGATAATTTGGCGAGGTTAGTGCTGAGGCATTCGGGTATGCCCATACCACGCCCCTAAGAACGAAAAAAGCAGCCACCGGAACGCCGACGATCAACGCAGATTCGATTAGCATGGTCGCCGGCGTAGCTCCCGCCCAGATCGACTTACCATAAATCATAACAAACGGGAAATCGCGCACGTCATACGGGAGAATCTCCGACAACCAAAAGCCAATCCACAGTATGGTTACGAAAAACCATGTCTTGAAGAGGCTGCTCTTAGCGCTCATAGCGCTGCGGAGCGGCCGGCAGCGCGGCCCGAGAAAATGCAGCCGCCGAGAAATGTGCCTTCGAGGGCTGCGTATCCGTGCACACCGCCGCCGCCGAATCCGGCGACCTCGCCGGCCGCGTACAGCCCGGGAATCGGCGCTCCGTCGACTCCAAGCACGCGGCTGTTAAGCTCGGTTTGCAATCCCCCAAGCGTCTTGCGCGTAAGAATATTGAGACGCACCGCGATCAGTGGGCCGGCGCTCGGGTCGAGGATTCGATGCGGCTTAACGGTGCGCATCAATCGGTCTCCGACGAAATGCCGAGCTTCGCGAATCGCATTGATTTGCGTGTCCTTGCCGAACGGATTGTCAAGTTCACGATCGCGCGCGCGGATTTCGCGCTCGACGCCTTCGAGAGTTAGCAGCTCACTACCTACGAGCGAATTCATCCGCCGCACCAGCGCGGGGAGTTCGCGTTCGACGATAAAGTCCTCACCTTTGTCGATGAACGCGCGCACGGGCGGCGGGATCCCTTTGGTCAAGCGCCCGAGAACTTGACGCCAGCTTTTGTTCGTGAGGTCCGGGTTTTGCTCTGAGCCGGAGAGTGCAAATTCTGTCTTGATGATTTTCTTGGTGAGAATGAACCACGAATAGTCGTATCCCGTGTTCATGATATGCGCCAGCGTTCCAAGCGTATCGAATCCGGGATAGAGCGGTACGGGCAGCCGGTTTCCGCGCGCATCGAGCCAGAGCGACGACGGACCGGGCAAGATGCGAATCCCGTGGTTCGTCCAGATTGGCGCCCAGTTCTTTATGCCTTCGACGTAATGCCACATGCGATCACCGTTGATGACGTTTGCGCCGGCCGCCTCGGAAATCGCCAGCATACGGCCGTCGACGTGATCGGGAACGCCGGTAACCATGTGCTGCGGCGGCTTTCCAAGACGGTGTGGCCAATTTTGTCGTACGAGCTCGTGATTCGCGCCAATACCGCCGGATGCGACGATGACGGCGCCTGCATTGAATTCGAACGAGCCGGCGACGTCGCGCGAGCTTTTTCTTCCGCGCTCGACGTCGCTCGGCGCGAGAACATCCCCCCGCACCCCGTCAACAGCTCCATGGGATGTCGTGAGCTCGTTCACGCGATGGCGGAACTTGAACGCAATCAGGCCGTCTTTCTCCGCGCTGCGAAGCCGATCGACGAATGGCGCGATGATGCCGGGTCCGGTTCCCCAGGTGATATGAAACCGCGGCACCGAGTTCCCTCGGCCGGTTGCGTTGTAGCCTCCGCGTTCGGCCCACCCCACGATCGGAAAGAATCGCACGCCGCGATCGCGCAGCCACGCGCGTTTTTCGCCGGCCGCGAAATCGACATACGCCTGCGCCCATTGCCGCGGCCAATAGTCTTCCTCGCGATCGAAGGCAGCGGTTCCCATCCAATCCTGCATTGCAAGATCGTGTGAGTCGCGGATGCCCATGCGGCGCTGTTCGGGTGAATTTACCAAAAAAATCCCGCCGAACGACCAAAACGCTTGCCCACCCAGTGACTGCTCCGGTTCCTGATCGACGAGAATGACTCGCTTTCGCCGATCGACCAATTCCGCCGCCGCCACGAGCCCGGCAAGTCCGCCTCCCACGACGATCGCGTCCGCAGTTTCCAAAGCTCGCGCATGATTCGAGTAGCGCAAACGCGTCACCCCTGCACGAGAGGCACGGCGTATTGCGGCGACGTAGAGCGCTGCATGAAGAATTGCATCGGTGCGCTTGTGGCTATACTCGTCGTTGCGTGGTCTGCATTGCCGGCATCGGCGGCCGGGTTTAAGGAGGAACCCGTGCTGATTCCGATCGGCGACGGACACTTGCTGGGAACGTTGACCGTGCCGGATGTAGGCGGCCCGTTTCCCGTCGCGCTGATCATCGCGGGATCGGGCCCAACCGATCGCGACGGCAACAGTTCGATGCTCAAGACCGATGCATACAAAAAGCTCGCGCAGGGACTCGCTGTTGCGGGCATTGCGACGCTACGGTACGACAAGCGCGGGATCGGCCAGAGCACGACGGTCAACCAGAGCGAGAGCGAGCTTCGTTTCGACGATTACGTGAGCGATGCGGTCGCGTGCACGCAGTTTCTCGAGGACGACGAGCGCTTCAGCAGCGTATCCATCATCGGCCATAGCGAAGGATCGCTGGTCGGCATACTCGCCGCCCAGAGCGATCCGAAAGTGCGCGCGCTCGTTTCGCTCGAAGGTGCGGGGCGCGACCTGGCGACGATCGTCAACGAGCAGATACGCAACAGCCCCGGCACGCCGATGGCCATCGTCAAGGAAGTCGAAAGTATCAACGCGTCGTTGCTCGCGGGCCAGACCGTGCCGAACCCGGATCCGGCGCTCAACGCCCTTTTTCGGCCGAGCGTCCAGCCGTTTCTCATCTCCGAATACCGCTACGATCCGGCAAAGGAGATCGCGAAGCTGAAGATCCCCGTACTGATCGTTCATGGATCAACCGACATTCAAGTCAGCGCCACCGATGCGAACCTGCTCGCGGCGGCCGATCCCAAAGCGCGCGTCGTCACGATCCCTGGCATGAATCACATTCTCGTCGACGCGCCGCTCGACCGCAACGGCAATATCGCAACCTATTCGCAGCCGGGGCTACCGCTCAGCCCGACGCTCGTTCCGACCATCGCGCAGTTCCTCGCGACGGCAAAGTAAACCGCGCCGTCTCCTTGGGCGTACTTCGGGATGAAAGGAAATCCGAGCGATATGAAATTTACGTTGCTGCTTCGCGCGACGATCGGCGCATTATCTGCGATCGCCCTGAGCTCCGGCGGGCTACAGGCTCAGGAGTCAGCGAAAATCGTTTCAATCGAGGGGTGTGCCGCTAGTAAAGGCACTGAACCCATGGCCTACATGAATAACTTTGGAGCGCACGTCGAACAACCCGGACTGCCGCCAATGCTGATGGTGGCATTTACCGACGTTTCACCCAAACCACTGGCGTCGGTCGACTTCGGGCTAATACGTGACGGCAAGCTCGTCGCGACGGTGCGCGACGTCGGCACGTTCACGCCGAATGCGCTCGTGATGCATGCCTACGGAGTCGAGCCGGGCGCCGTGCCACCTGCAAACGCACAGGTGTCATGCATTCCGCTGATGGCGAAATACGCCGACGGCTCGACGTGGGTCAATCCGCAGATGCCAAACCGGTAATCGGCGCTATTGGCGGCCGATCCGCTCGTTCGCATTGTTGAGGAGATAGATGCGATCGGCGTGACGAACGCCGAGTGCGCGCTGATCGTAGATGATGCCGACGTAGCGGCCCGGCCGCACGTCTTTCATCTGATACGTCGTCTTTCCGTCACCGGAAAAGATCTGGTCGAATTTGGGAAGGATTTCGAAGCTGAGGACCTGCTGCGTGCGCGGGTCCTTGACCTTGATGTTGTTGGTCGACACGTGCACGGTGATCCCGTAGAAGGTGCTGGCTGCCCAGGCCGCGTTCGGCGTTAGGGTCAGCACGAGAAGTGCGAAGGCGGCCAGGCCGCGGGTCATTATCGTACGCATGCCTCCAGTATACCCAAGAGGGTAGCGATTGCTAGCGTGGGGCTCCATGCCGGCGGCGCCGAACACCAGGGCCCCAGAGATGCGCACCCTCTTTGATGTACCCCAACCCGAGGCCACACTCTTTGCCGATGGTGGTTCCCGCGGAAATCCCGGACCGGCGGCGAGCGGCGCGGTCTTGGTTGCTCCGAACGGCGAAGTCCTAGACGAAGTTGGTCAATTTCTGGGCACGGCAACGAACAACGTCGCCGAATGGACCGCATTGTGCATTGGGCTCGAGCGCGCGATCGAACGCGGCATCCGCCGGCTCGCTGTGCGGCTCGATTCCGAGCTCGTCGTCAAACAGATGCGCGGCGAATACCGGGTCAAGCATGCCGATCTACAACCGCTGCACCGTCGCGCCGTGGCATTGTTCCGCCGCTTCGAGCACGTCGACATCAGGCACGTGCCGCGCAAACAAAACGCCCTGGCGGACCGCCTGGTAAACCATGTGCTCGACCAGGAAGCCGCCGCACAAGGTTCGTAAGCACGCTCGTCATGCGTCGTAGCAGAGTCGTTCCCTTGTCCATCTTCATCTTCGTGGTCGTCATGACGATCATCGGGGCGAAGATTTACTGGAATCCGGAACAGACGCGTGAGAACCAAGTCGAGCGCGTGCTGCGACAACCCAGTGCCATCTACGCACGAATGCTGATTTCCTACGACAAGCCGCCGATCTACGAGGAAGAGTACCGCATGCAGGACGTCGAGGGAACGTCGTCGTTTCAGTACCGCATCCGATCGTATTCCGGCAAGCAAGTCACGGTTACCGCGCCGCCGCACTCGACCACCGACGTGAGCTTTTTCTTCGGTAAGCTCGTGAATGACGGCGTATGGGATCTGGTCGACAAGCCGCCGCGCGGCAACACCGAGGTGCACTACACCGTGTATATCAAGCAGTACGCCGACTTCAAGCACGGAGATCGAACCATCGTCTTCACCGATCCGCATTATTGGGCGGTGACCGCCGGACGGCAGTTCGCCATCGATTTGCGTAACACCAACCCGAACGATTTGCTCAAACTGAAGAGCACGGCACTTGCCGACCCGCACTACGAGCAGGTCGTCAATGATTTTCTTCGATTCGGTCCGCCCGAGTTTCGCGCTAAGATCGCGGCCGTGAAAGCATCTCTGGAACGAGGAAAGCCCTAGAGCGTGGCGGTGACCGCGCGCTTCGCGCTGCAAACAACGATCGCGCTGATGCTGATCGCGCTGCTTGTCTTCGCAGCCTACGAAATCTGCGAGAACCCCGGCAATCAACTTTTCGGGAAAACGCTGGTCAGCGGCCCGGCCAATCGCCGAGTCGTTGCACTCACCTTTGACGACGGACCCAACCCGCCGTATACGACGGCGATTCTAAGCGTGCTCGAGAGCGAGCACGTCCACGCAACGTTTTTCGTGGTTGGGCGCGCGGTAGCCGCATATCCAGCGATCGTACGGCGTGAGGTCCGCGACGGCGACGCGGTCGGAAATCACACGTGGTCGCACGGGCACATGATTCTCATGGATGCCGGCCACGTTCGCGACTCGCTTGCGCGCACCGACGCTGCTATCTATCGCGCTGCCGGCGTGCACACCCGCATCATGCGCCCGCCATTCGGCGCGCGCGATTGGCTCGTGCTCGATCAGGTGCGGCGCCTGGGATACACGCCGGTCATGTGGTCCGTGCCGCTTGCCGAAGACTGGGAGGATCCGCCGCCGCAAACGATCGCAAAGCGCATTCTCGCGAACGTTCATGACGGTTCGATCCTTGTGTTGCACGACGGCAACCGTGGAATCGTGTGCGCCGGCGCGCACGTACCGCCCAAAACCTGCGACCGCCGCAGCGATATCGAAGCAACGCGCCTGATCATCGATGCGCTGCGCCGTGAGGGTTACCAGTTCGTTACCGTTCCCGAGCTACTCGCGCTCAAGGGCGCTATGCATATACCCGCCCGCGGAACCGAATGAATCCATCGGGATGACGGTGCGCGGGATCGTGATGTGTCCAGTGCACGACCGGGTTTCGGCCCGGATCGTGGACCATTTCGCCGCAAACCTCGATGCTGTCGCCGGGAGCAACCGCAACGCGCGGAGCAAGGTCGACGTTATCGATCACCTGGATCGGTCCGGCCGGCGTCTGTGCAGAAAACTGCTCGTGCACAGCATTGGTGCGCGTACCCGTGAAGAACGTCGGCCGGCTCGTGACGGTCGCCATCGTATCGACCATGGCGGGCGACCGCGAAGGATAGGCGGCAAAAATGTCCATACGTATCTCCTCTACGCATGGATCACGCGCGCGGCGGGAAATGACTAGTGTCCTAGAGGCAGCATGCGAACGGTCTTGACGGAACGATTGCGACTCGTGCCGGTGACTGCGCAAAACGCGCAGGCCCTTTGGCATATGCTGCAGCAGCCGGGACTTCGCGAATTTCAAGACCTGCCCGATGTCGATCTCGTCCACTTTCGTCGTATGGTTGCTGCGCGGCCGACCACACTGGAACCGGGAGCTTGGGGTCGATTTGAGTGGATGACTTACCTGGAGGGCGTTAGGGAACCGACGGGATGGACATCGTTGCGAGTCGGTGAACGAGTGAGCGGTTCGGCCGAGGTTGGTTATAGCGTCGTGCAATCGTACCGGGGTCGCGGCATCGCGACCGAATGCGTGCGCGCGATTGTCGGCGAGGCCTTTGCGCGCTTGCACCTACGCAAGATCCGCGCGTACTGCGTGCCTGAAAACATGGCGTCCCGTGCCGTGCTAATCCGCGCGGGCTTTGAGGAAGACGGCGTGCTCCCGCACGGCGCAACGGTTCAGGGGCGTCCGGTCGACGTCATCGGCTACGTGCTCGACCGCGAGAGTTGGGAGCTGCGCAGACCCGCCTAGTCCGTTCCGGCGGGCCATTCGATCGTTATCCCGGCCTGGGCAAATCCGTGATAGCGCGTGCGATCGCGTAAATATCGGACGAGAGGATCGCGCACGACGGCGACCGCGATGCGCTCGCTCAGAGCTCCGATCGGGACCCACTCGACCGCAACGATGTGATCGCCTGCCGCGGGGAGGGCAATTGCTCCACTGGTTTCTACGGCGAACGTGACGTTCAAGACGTGGCGCGCGCCGTCGTAACTTTCGCTCACGTAGGCAAGGTCGGTGATGCGCGAACGCAATCCGGTTTCCTCGGCGATTTCACGCACGACGGTTTGCCGCAATAACTCGCCGGTTGCGACGCGTCCGCCGGGCAGATTCCAGAGCGGATGGGGATGCGAGGGGTACGACGAAGCGACGAGCAGCACGCAACCGTTCGCAACGGCAAGGCCGGTAGCCAGGCGAATCGGTCCGTTCATTTAGCTGCGCGCTCGAGGACGTCTAGCGTAGCCGCGGCGGTTTTTGTCCAGGTCGTCGCCGCGGCGCGGACCAGGCCTCGCTCGCGCAGCGACGCTGCGAGCTGCGCGTCGTTGCGAACGCGGCGGATCGCTTCGGCCAGCGCTTTCTCGTCGCCCGGATCGACATAGAATGCGGCATCGCCGCCAACTTCGGGAATTGCGCTTGTGTTGGTTGCGACCACCGGCGTTCCATAACTCATCGCCTCCAAGATTGGAAGCCCGAAACCTTCATAGAGCGATGGAAACGCAAGCAACTCGGCGCGGCGGTACAACGCGGCCAAACTCGTGTCGTCAACGTAGCCGACCGGCTCGACGAGAGCGCCGTCCAATCCTGGAATGTGATCGGTACGTTCACCGGCGATGACCAGGCGCAGCGAGGGATCGTTGCGCTCCACGCGCGTCATCGCTCGGCACAGAACGTCCAGACCCTTGCGCCGGTCGCTGGTGCCGACGAAGAGGACGTATGGTCGTAGCGCCTCTACGTTCAGTGCCGTAGGCTCCGGCGGCCGCGGCGGCTCGACGCCGAGCGGAATCGGCGTCAACGCGTCGAGGGGCAGCGCGAGAACGCGCGCGAGTTCGCGTTGCGAAAATTTCGAGTCGGTGATGAGCGCGTGACAGCGAGCAGCCGCCGTGCGGAAGAGTTCTTGCATCTGGGGCATGGTGTTCGGAAGGACGAAATTGGAGGCGTCGTGTAAGGTCGCAACCGCCGGCTGCGAAAACGCGCTCCAACTGCAACCGTTGAAGGGAAACCAGAGCACGTCGAGGCGCGCACGCCGGTGCAAGCCACGCGATACGACGCGATACGGGCGATTTTCAACCTCGCGCAGATAGCGCTTGCGGACAGTCCACGTGTGCCATTCCGGAACGATCAGCGTCACCTCGACGCGCGAGGAAAAAGCGCGGCTCCACTCGCCGAGGATGGCACGCACGTAGCGTCCGACACCGCGCCGGTCGCCGGGAAGATTCCACGCATCCACGCCTACACGTATCATGGTGCAGTAGTACGCGCTCGACGGGCCGAAACGCTCTCGCCGATGCACCTGGCCGTCGATGCGCACAACTTTCTGGGAGATCGTCGCGGTATCGGCGTGTATGTGCGCGCGCTGCTCCCCCGGTTTCTGCAGCGCGACGACGTAACGATCACGCTGCTCGTGCGAGATTTCTTTCCGCGCCGTTTGCTGGGTGCGTTCCGTGCCGATCTTGGCCCAGCCCGTTTCGATGTGCGCCGCTCCGTTCCGCGCGGCGCAGACGTCGTCTGGAATCCGTGGAACGGCACGTTTTTTTCCACGAAAAAACCATCGGTAGCCACGATCCACGACTGCGCTCCATTTGCATTTCCGGCTTCCAGCCCTCGCGCGCGCAGCTCGCAACAAGCTCCGTTTCGAGCGAGCGCTGCGACCGCTCGGCGAATTCTCACAGATTCGGCCTTCAGCCGGAGCGAGATACAGCGTTGGCTTGACGTACCCCTCGATCGAATCGACGTGATTGCACTGGCGGCCGGTGCGGCGTTCGAACCGGGGGAAGCGCGCGAGCTTCCATTGCAGATACAGCGGCCATACGTGCTTTTCGTCGGTGCCGACGACATCCGGAAAAACCTGGCTACGCTGGTTGCCGCATGGCGTGCAAGTCTGTCGCCACGTGTCGATCTCGTGTGTGTGGGCAGCAACGGCCCAGATGGAACGATCGCGCTGCACGAACTCTCCACGCTGCAACTGCGCGATCTCTACCGCGGCGCGCTTGCCGTCGCCGTACCGTCGACGTACGAAGGATTCGGATTGCCTGCACTCGAGGCGATGGCGTGTGGAGCGCCGGTCGTCTGTTCTCGCGCGGCGTCGCTGCCCGAAGTCTGTGGCGATGCGGTGCGCTACGTCGACGATGCGCTCGACGTCGGGTTGTGGCGCGAGGCGCTGGTTGATGTTGCGGATGACGAAGCGCTGCGCGAACGGTTGCGTCACGCCGGTCCGCAGCGGGCGCGCCGCTTCTCGTGGGATCGCTGCGCGCATGAAACGCTCGCCGTCCTTACCGCGGTCGCTGCGAGCTAATCGCCGGCGGCTGCTCCCGCCAGCATGCCCCTCGGACGCGGCTTTACTTTGATAAGAAAGACCAACGGCGTTGCAAGCGCGAAAATGATCGCCGTAATGCGGAAGAGATAGTTGTAAGCGATCATCGACGATTGCTGCGAAACAAGCGAAGTAAGGGTACCAACGGAGTATCCGTGCGTTTGGGTGACGCCGGAGGCGAGTACGTTCCAGGCGATTGCGGTTTCGTGCACCAGAAGCGTGGTGAGAATTGCGATGCCGAGGCTGCCGCCGAGCTGACGTATCAGCGTATACACGCCGGTAGCACCGGCCATTTCCGGAATCGGAATCTCACCCAATGACACCGTCGTTAAGGGGACGAAAAGAAATCCCAGTCCGAAGCCCTGAATCAAGCGTGGCCAAAAGACGTCCCAGAAACCGGCCTGCGTGTTCAGGCCACCGAGCATCCACGTCGAGAGCGCGAAGACCAGGAAACCGAACGCTATCGAAACGCGGACGTCGATGCGATTGAGAATGCGCCCGACGATCAACATGCTTACGGCCGTCGAAAGGGCGCCCGGCAGCAGCGCAAGACCGGTGTCGAACGCGGTGAAATTCAAGATTGTTTGGAAGAACAGCGGCAAAATCAGCGAGGTTCCGAACAGCCCAAAGCCGCTGATGATGCCCAGAATGTTGCCAATCGTGAACGAGGAATGTTTGAACACGCGCAGATCGACGAGCGGGTGACGGTCGCGCAGCATTTTCCAGACAAAGATCGCGAGAGCAATAGCGGCCACGCACGTCAGAATGACGATCGTCGAAGAGCTGTACCAGTCGTCGTGCTCGCCTCGCTCCAAAACGTACTGGAGCGACGCAAGTCCGGCGCTTAGGAGGACCAAGCCGGACCAATCAACTCCGGCCTTTGGCCGCTCGATGTACTTCGGATTTGGAATGAACGTCATCGTCATCAAGAAAGCGACGATGCCGATCGGAATGTTGATATAGAAGATGAGCGGCCAGGACGCATTGTCGACGATGTAGCCGCCCAGCGTTGGGCCGATGGCGGGTCCCACCATCGCGCCCATTCCAAAGATCGCCATCGCCGAGCCGCGCCGCTCGGGCGGGTAGGTTTCGAAAAGGATCGCTTGCGCGGTCGGTTGAAGCGCGCCGCCTCCAATGCCTTGAATGACGCGATAGATCACCAATTGCGTGATCGTGTGGGCGGTGCCGCACAGGAACGAGGAGACCGTAAAGACAGCGAGGGATGCGGCGTAGTAGCGCTTACGGCCGAGAAACGCGGTCAGCCAGCCATTGAGCGGCATGACGACGACGTTTGCAAGAATATAGCCGGTTGCTACCCAGGCGACCTCGTCAACCGAAGCGCCCAGATTGCCGCCGATGTTGTCTATGGCGACGTTGACGATGGTCGAGTCGATGATCGCCATGATCAGGCCGAGCATGACCGTAATCGTGATCAGCGCAATAGGGGCGTCGTGACGGTGTTCGAATGGGTTCCGCATTTTATTAACCAGCTAACTATATACCACTGTTGCCTCGTTGAGCCTTCCCGGGGACACCTGGTCTTAACGAAAGTTTAAACCGCCGTACAGTACGCTCGATGCAACCGAAAGGATGGTGTGATGGAACTTGAACTCGACGCTCCCACGAACGACGTCATCGCGATGCACCTAACCGTCGCTGCGCTCGATCAGTGGCTCAAGAATGTCAGCTCCGATCGCAGCGGCCAGGAACTCGGTCGCGAGATCGCAGCGATGTATCGTGAAATCCACGCGGCCGTCGACGAAATGTCGCCAGAAGAGGACGACGACCTCGATTTCGACGAGGACGACGATGAAGATGAAGAGGAGGACGAAGAGGAGGAGGACGAGCCGGCCGACGAGCGCGACTAGGATGAATGCGCAGGTAGGATCAGGCTGACGACGGCCCCGCGCTCACGACCGTTGGCGACGCGCACTTCTCCGCCGTGCGTCTCGATCAATACCCGCGATCGAAAGACCCAAGCCGGTTCCTCCTCGCGAGCGAGCCGAATCCGCGCGCCAAAAGCGATCCGTTGCATGCATAAGCGTTTCGTAGCCGATTGCCTGCGATCTGCATGAGCTTAATGACTTTGAGGGTCTTCGGATTGATGACGGCGATGCTGTCGCCATCGTTCAAGTTCTGATACGCCAGATTTTCTAGGCGACCGGGGTTGCCGGCGCGAAAGGGCGCGCATGATTGCATTGACGCACGCGCGCTTTGGTGAGCCGGCCGAAGTCGTCGCCCCCGTGGAGCAGGCCGCACCAGCGCCCGGACCCGGCGAGGTGCGCCTCCGCTTGGTCCGCTCGCCGATTCACAATCACGATCTCGCGACGATCCGCGGTATCTACGGGTATAGGCCTGAACTGCCGGCGGTCGCGGGCAGCGAGTTCCTTGGCGTCGTCGACGCTCTCGGCGAAGGGGTGCACGGATTAGCCGTTGGCACTCGCGTGGCGTGCATGGCGCGAGGTGCCTGGGCAGCGGAGATCGTCGCCCCAATCGCCGCGCTCGTCCCGGTTCCCGACGGGATCGATGACGATCGAGCGTGTCAGCTCCTGGCGATGCCGCTTTCGGCCGTTGTGCTCTTCGATCAGCTGCGAACGCAACCGGACATGTGGATCGCGCAGAATGCGGCTGCGGGCGCGGTCGGACGTATCGTGATGCAGCTCGCGCAGAAGCACGGCGTGAACATCGTCAACTTCGTGCGGCGTGAGGCGGCCGTGGAAGAACTACGCGGCTACGGAGCACGATACGTCATCGACTCGTGGAGCGAGGGTTGGCAGGAACAAGCGCGAGCTCTCACGGGTGGCATCGGCTTTGCGCGCATCGTAGACTCGGTGGCCGGGTCGCAGACGGTTGAGCTTCAGCGCTTACTCGCGCAATTCGGTGAGCTCATCGTGTTCGGCGGGCTCTCGCGTCAGGCAATCAAGCTCGACCCCGGGCTGATGATCGCGAAGGAAACAGTCGTGCGCGGCTTCTGGATGAACGCCTGGATGCAGCGCGCGTCAAACGAAGAGCGCACGAGCGCTACGCGACGCGTTTTCGAATTGGCCCGCGTTCATGAACTACCGCTACCGGTTGCGGGAGTTTATCCGTTGGATGAAGCAGCCGCAGCGTTACGCGCTGCGGAAACGCCGGGTCGCGCGGGGAAGGTGCTCTTCCGTCCGTAGTCGCTCGCTTATTGGACGGCCATCGTCGTTACGACGGACACGTGCGTGCTCTCAAGCTGCTCGGCGCCAAGCTGATCAATCCGAAGATGAATGTGCCAAATGACAAATGCTACGGCGATGATGGTGACGGTCCAGCGGCTGAAGATTGCGGAGAGGATTCGGCCGATGATGGGTGCTTCCATGAAGCGGTGCCTCCGTGAGCTATGGTTGTGCGCGCCTGCGCGCATATTGAGTGAATCGAATGGTGCTGCGCACGCCCGGCCGGATTAACGCTCGAACGTTGCGCGTGGTCAAAGCGGTCGACCTGCTAGCCGCCGCTGCTGAAGGCAACTTCCACGCATACACGTTGCCCATGTCGTCAATGGCGTAGACACCGCTCGGCACAACTGCCGGTCCGGCATAGAAGTATGACAGGATGTCGCTTGCCGCGGCCTTCCAGAGAATATTGCAGGTATCGTCAAAAGCGACGAACGCGGGTGCGGGTCCGTTCGCCCCTCCGTCCGGCGTGCCGTTTGGGACGTCGTTGTCGAGGCCGGTGAAACCTACACCGGATACAAACGCAGCGTAACTGTAGAGGGCCGAGTTCGTTGCTTGTATGCTATCGCAGCGGTCCGCATCGCCTCCGATCGAGAAGATGTGCAGGATGCTGCTGAACTGCGGTGTCTTCGTATTGTAGCCGGAGGATACGGCAACGACGTTTCCGTCGGTGGTGGGCGTCCAGATCGCGCCGCTTCCAGCTTGGGAATTCGTGTTCACGAGGGAATCTGCGATGGGAACACTCGGGTTATCGAGGGCATAAGCGTAGTAACGACCGTTTTTGCCTTCGAAGTAGAGATTGCCGCCGTAGAGCATCTCTCCGCCGCCGACGTCCTCGTCGTCACTCTTACCGTCGAATGTTGTTAGGTCAAAGTTTTGTGTTAACTGCTCGGTCTGCAAGTCGAAGCGAACGACGCTGTCCTGCAATCCGTTGTTATTGAGAGTGTTGCCGAACCCGAAATAGAGATACGTCCCGTCGTAGCTAATCGGCGACCAAGACCCTCCGCCGTCGTAGGTGGCGCCTGGCGGTGCGGCCTGCACGAGCGGGATGCTACCAATGACTGCGCCCGTCGATTCGTTGAGTGCGAAGATTCCACCGTTCGTAGCGCCTGAGAAGAAATCTCCACCCGCCAAGCCCTCGTAGACGACGCCGTTGACAACGATCGGCTCGCCGCGGAGGTTGCCGGCAGAAAGCGGTGTCTGCTCCCAGACGAGCGCGCCGGTTTGTGCATTGAGCGCCGCGAGGTATCCGCCCTTGGCCGGATTTGCGCAGGGCGGTGTTTGCGTGCAACCCGAACCTGCGCTGCCGTGTACCGGTACGATGAGCAAGTTGTTGGCGGCGTCCAGCGTCGGCGTCCCGAGCGGACCACCCAAGGCGGGAACGTTGAGCTGTCTCTTCCACGTGACCGAACCGGTCGTGGTCGAAAGTGCCGCGATGTAACCGCACGAGTCCGCGTAGTAGACAAAACCGTTGGCAACCAGCGGACTTGCCTGGTCGGCAATCACCGCGTCGGATTCTGCCTGCGTTGCGCAATTCGGATTCGGCGTGATCCGCCAGGTCAGCGTTAGCGACGAAACGGTCGTGCTCGTGATTCCGGTTGCCTGCGTTTCGAAACCGGTGCGCGCAGTGTCGTGCGCATACGTCGTCCAGTCGTCGACAGCCGCCGCAGGAGTGGGCGTCGGCGTAGTTTTTTCGGTCGGTGGTAGGGAACCAACGCCGCCGCCGCCGCCACCACCGCCGCATGCGGAAACAGCCGCAAGCAGCAGGATGGCTGCGAGCCGACGCGTCACCGCGGTTGACCGATGGCGCGCCCGAAGAAAAGTCCGAGCGTAACGGCGTGCTGGTGATAAAGCGTTGCGCCCGTTAATCGATCGTAGTGATTTCCGTCCGTTGCACCAACGAGAACTCCAAACGTGGGACGAAGCCAATGCCGCCACACGACGTCGAGTTCGTTGAGCCGTTGGAAAGTCGTGAACGAAGGCGGAAAGTTGATCAGCACGCTTGGCTGAGAGCCGTCGATATAGGTGAGAACGATTTGATCCTTGCCTAGGCGATTGTATTCTACGACGCCTTGCGTTGCGCTCGTTGCAACTCCATTGGTGTTAGCCGGCAAAAAGCGAAGCTCGTACACCATCGGACCGGCGTAAAACATTGGGCCGAGATTCAACCATCGCGTCGACGTATCGCCTGGGTTGCGCGTCGCTCCGGCGCCTGCCGACGCAACCACGTTCAGCGCCGGATCGAGTTTCAGATCGCCTTCGAGATAAGCGAGATTATACGGTTGAATGTCGCCCGAGGCAGCACTGATCTGCGCGTAGGTGTAAAATCGTCGCGTCCACGTGTGATAGTCGTCGGCATAGACGGCGTGTGAGGTCGATCCGGCCGGCCGGTCGTTATCATTGCGATCGAAGAGTGTGATCGACGGGATGTCGTCTTTTCCAGCCTGCCACTGATATTCCAGCGTCTGCACGCTCCACGGACCGTACACGTCTCCCGGGCTGCTGAAACCGGAGACCTGATCGGTTACGGTCAGCTGTCCGTTCGCGTCGGCTAGCGCAGCGCCGGAGGCAACCGCAAACGCCGCCAACATCGCCAGAGTCGTGCGAGCGAGTTTATTCTTGAGGTCCCGATGGTCCGTCATGCCATGTGCTCCGTGTCTATGCCCCGATCACGACGGTCGTTCCGCCGCGCTCGCAAATGACCCAGCCGTACACCCTAGCGCCCGGTGCAAGCTGCAAAGCTTCCGTGCTTTGCACGGTCTTGGGGTATTCAGCGGTACCAATCGTGGCCGAACTCGCAATGGCCACGCTCCGGTCGCCAAAAATGTGCCCGAGCACGATGGAGCGCTGTCCTATCGTCGTGTGTCCGCGCGAGATCACGCTTCCGTGAATCTGCACGCCGCTTCCAATGCGCACGTCACCGCCCGCCGTGATGCTGCCGTCAATGAGCGCGCCGTCGCCGATCTCAACATCGTGCGGGACGATCACGTCGCCCGCAACCTTCTCACCGGGCTTAACGATCAACGTGGAACCGCGGCGCAAGCGTTTGTCGGCGGCTGCCGGCGCGGTGCTCGCGCCGGCGACGACGACCGGCGTTGCAAACATGCGGCGGAAGCGCGTGCCCGAATCGACGGTCAACCTGCCGGTCGCGCTGGCCGAAGCGCCAAGATCGCAGAAACGTCCGACGCTCAGATCTCCCTCGACATCGACCCAGCGTGTGACGACCGTTCGATCGCCGATCGTTGTCGTGTTATCGGCTGCCAGGCAGCGAACGTGAGAATCCGGACCGATTACCACGGTGCCTTTTGCGTAAACGTCAAGCAGCGATGCCGCTCGTCCCGCGCTAAACGATCCGCGGGCGAGAATCACGTCGTTGACGAGCGCGCCGTTCGGAAGCGTTGCGTCCGCCATGACACTCGCGAACTCGCCTTTGCGCTTCAGAAAGGGAACGCGCTCGCCGGATGCACTTTCGAGGATCGGATCGACCGTGCGTCTCCACGACGTACCCATGTAACGAGGATCGCGCGAATAGCGCTGATCGATCGTTATGGAGTCCTTGCGCGCCTGACGCAATTGCAGCAGGCCGGGTATGGTGGGAAGTGCGATGCCGACCGCGCAAGCGATGTAAGCAGTCAGTTCGATCATATCTGGGCTCTCACGGAGGTGCTGCGTGCGGTCTTCGCCCATTGCCCGCTGCGGCGTTTGACGGCGTCACCGAAAGTGTCGAGCGCGCCGACGGTCACTGCCCACGCGTTGAACGGGAAGACGAAGAATAAATATGGTAGCAACCGCAATTCATTTGTCGTTCCATCGAGGACCTCGGCAGCGGCGACTTGATACAATGGAGCGAAATTTCCAAACGTGTTGTACAGCGTGACGCAGAATGCGAGAATGATTCCCCCACTTGTGGGGAGTCTGCCGAGCAGGAACAACGCCAGCGCCGCAAGCCAGCCGCTGATGAGCAGTGGCGAAAGCAGATATGAGAAAAGCAGGAGTCCGGCGTCGAGACGCTGTTCGAAGCGCAAGCCCTTCGCCGTGAAGACGCCGCCCAAGTGACGGAACATGACGCGCGTGTGGCCGCGCGACCAACGGCGCAGCTGTCTGAAGCGCGACGTCCATGTTTCGGGAACGTCTTCGTAGCACTCAGCGCGATTGTCGTAGACGATCTTCCAGCCGCGCAGAAAGAGCGACGCGGTCAGCTCGGTATCTTCGGCCAAAGCCAGCGGATCGAAACCGCCGATTTGCGTAATCAGCGAACGGCGGAATCCTCCTACCGTGCCCCCGTATTGCGGCAATAGGTCGAGATTATAGCGCGCTTGCTGATCGACTTGATATCCGCCGGAGCGTTCCATCGCGAGCAGACGCGTCAAGAGATTGCGACCGGCGTTGCGTGGGACGACGCGACCCATCACCGCGCCCACTTTGGGGTCCACGAAGGCGCTGGTGAGGGCACGCAGCAGCCCTTGGCCCGGGGTGTAGTCTGCGTCGAAAACCAAGATGATGTCGGCCGTGACTTTGGCCAAGGCGGCGTTCAAGGCAACGGATTTTCCGCGCTTCTTCCCGTCGACTTTTATCACTTTTATACGCGAGTCGCCGCGTGCGTAGCGGGCCACGATCTCTGCCGTTCCGTCGGTCGAGTGATCGTCGATTGCGACAATCTCGAGTTTGCCCGCGGGGTAGTCGCTGGCGAGCAGCGCGTCCAGAGCGTGGCCCGCAACCGCCGCCTCGTTGTGCATCGGCACCAACACGCTGACCGTGGGAAGTTCGCGCTCGAGCACATCGGCGTATGAAGGACGTTGTTTCCCGTAAGTGCGCGAGAACGTGAAGATCCAGTGTCGAGCGGTGTAAGTCAGGGTTACGGCGACAACGAAGATGAGCCAGGCGTCGAGGAGGGTTACGACCACTGCCAGGCTCCTTCATTTTGATTCAGGCGCCGGCTTAGCGAAACGATAACCAGAGAATAAACCGTAATGAAATACACGACATCCATCAGCGGGCCGAAGAACATGTAAAGATTCATCTCCGCAATTGGGCCGAAGCGGCTCACCACCAGCGCGAACGCGGTAACCCGCACGACTGCGAAGATCGTATCGAATACAACCATCAACACGAGCATCGACGTCAGTTCAACGAATGAGAAGGGCAAGAGCGCGGCAACGAATGCAATGAACACGGGTGCGCAGAGAATCATGAGGATGCTCGTGCGTTCGACCAGAGCCATGAATGCCGCACCGTCGTAGGCGATACGTCCGACAAAGAACGCATAGACCGCGCTGAGTATCAGCACCGCGAGGTTGGCGCCGATCCAATAGCGCACCGGCACGTTGCGATACGGTAGAATCGAGTTAAGGATCAGAAGCCCGGCGCTTACGCCGGCGATCCACAGCATTGCCCAGAGATTGAGCGACGGCATCGCCGGAACCGGAATCAGATTGGTAATACCGATCAGTTTGTCGATCATCGGCGTGGTCATTCGGCCGGTGGAATCGGCAATGCGCGTCGTTTCGCCCATGAGCATCGGCCACGACACCAAGAGAAAATAATATGTGCCGACCAAGCCTAGTACCAAGGATGCGATCCCGCGCAGCCATGGAATCCCCGGCAACAGCGTCCGGTGCGCGCGATGCGGGCGCGTACCTAGTCGCATCGACACCCCTGACGAACGTTCGTGCATGAAGACACGCCCTCCAAGAAAACGGATCCTCGCCGATCCGTGAAGTAAGCGTAGTACATAGGCCACCAGCGCGCCAATTGTCCATAGGCCAATCGGACGAGGACGTATCGTCCTGCTTCATAGGACCGCCGACCTTCGCAATCGACAGGGGAAATGATTTGAGGCTACCTGCGTTAGTGCTTTTGTCCCTTGCACTAGTCTTTGGGGCTACGGGTGCCGCCCCGAACGATGCCGGGAACTGGATCGCGCAACATTGCCGCAAGGCGGACGGTGCATTGACCGTGCGCCCCGATGGAAGCTTCGTCAGCGGCTATTTCGGAAATGTCACGGCGGCAGGTTTGGTCGCATCGGGCTCACACCTCGACGTCGTCAACGACTGGATGGAGTGGTACATCGATCGCGCCCACGGTTCGGGCAGCGGAGTCGACGGGGTTCCCGACGACGGAACGTACGAGCGCGACGGCGCGTTCGTCAGCCGGAATCGTCCGGATTCTACCGATGCATACGGCGCTACGTTCTTGATTCTCGCCGACGCCGCATATCGTACCGGCGACGCGCGTTTACGCGCGTTGATCGTGCGGCATCGCGCGGATATCGGCCGGATTGCCGCATCGATGCTTGCGACCTGGCAGCCGAATGGGCTTACGTTTTCGCGTCCGCAACATCGCATCGTGTATGCCATCGACAACGAACAGGTCTATCGCGGTTTGCTCGATGCAGCCGATCTCTGGGAACGGGCCTACGCCGATGCAAGCCAAGCCGCAGCCCTTCGCTCAGACGCACAGCGGGTCGAAAATGGAATTGCCGCGGTTCTGTGGAGCAGCGCCTCGCAGACCTATCGCCCCTCCGTAAACCCCGAGGGTCGGGGTGCCGAGGCAGACCTCACTCGGCCCTATCCGGACGCACTGGCGCAGGTGATGGCGATCGTCTACGGCATTGTGCCTGCGGACTCGCTGCTGGCCTCAACGCTGCTTGCGCGCGCGTCCGCGTCGTTATTGACGCCCGTGAGCGGGGATGCGGATGAATATCGCCAGGTCGTTGGTCTGGCCCGGGAGATGGTTTCTCGGACTCCCGGCGATACGACCGCCTTCGAGCCGTCCGAGATCTGCAGCGATGCCGGCTGGTATCTGCTTGCGCATCCCCTCTCCGGCGGCGCTGCCGCTAGGTAAGCTGCGCATTGTTGCCCGGGCATGCTATACTGCCACGAATCATGGGCGGACTCGGCGGTCATCACGTTCATTCCTACGCGGTGCAGGCGGCGGCCTTTGTCGGCTCGCTCGTGCTGCCGGGCGCGCTGTTCGCCTTGCTTGGCGGTGCGTGGGCCGAGCATGCGCGCAGGAACGGGAAACCTGTGCCGGTAGGCCGGCAGGTACCTGGCGGGGCGGCGTTGGCACCCGAGTGCGCCCCAGAGTAATCCTCCTTG
>Ga0153924_1000656_pt1 | contig 20833 bp, 15 predicted proteins | sample TSNJ008MetaG_FD_104709 | JGI IMG/M metagenome (GOLD analysis project Ga0153924, IMG submission 104709) | Attine ant fungus gardens microbial communities from New Jersey, USA - TSNJ008 MetaG | ecosystem: Host-associated > Fungi > Mycelium > Unclassified | place: USA: New Jersey, Wharton State...
CCAATGGAGACTCTGCAGAGGAATGCGGCATTCGGTTTGATAAGGTATTTGATGTTACGGGAGTACGTATCCGTATCAACAGCTTTAACAATTCGTGGAGCAAGATGGCGCTGCGTGAAGTGGAGGTATTCGATATACCGGCTATTGATAAAGCGAATCTCACAGATATTCGATTCAAAGTAACACCTTTGATGAATAAGCTTGAGAGCATTTGGGTGAACGGTGAGGAAATTGAAAAAAATAGCCTGTGGATGGAAGAAGGAAACAATGTTGTGAATATTAAAGGTGAGGCATTTCACAATGCACGATCCAACACAGAAGCGCAAATCCGGTTTGTGTTCAATGCAGGCAAAGACTGTTTGATGTATGTACCGGTAGATTATACTGACGGTATGGTTGATTTGCCGAACGGTTTTGAACGGTATGAGGGTGAAGCTTCCGACGACTGGTCGGCAGAAGGGCTTGTAAATGAAGATGAGTATCTGACGGGCATCTATGATGGATCCTGGATAAAATATGAGGATTTGGCGTTTGGTACCTATGGATCTGGTGCTATGGAAATTCGCTACGCAGGCAATAAAGAGGAATGTGCTTTCGATGCGCGGATGGAAGTACGTATAGGCAGTCCGGAAGGAAAACTGGTTGGTACTGTGTTTCTGCCGTCAGCCGAAAATGACTGGAATCAGTATGAAACCCGTCAGGTTCTTTTAAGAGAAGGAAAACAACTGATAGGTGTAAAAGACGTATACCTGGTATTCCGTGGTACTACAAATGACAGTAAGCCCTATATCTGTAATTTTGATTATTTTAAAATTTTGCCCGTCAGCCGTTATGGCCGTTTGGAAGCAGAGGGTTATGACAAATGGTCGGGCGGCAGTTTAAATGTGGAAACCAGTACTGACATGAACGGAAAAAGCCTCGTCAACATTGGAAATATTTCTTATGATAAGGCATGGATCACCTATGAAAATACATTTTTTACCGATGCCGGTGTGGAAAAAATCAGAGTGCGGTATAGCGGGGCTACCAGCTGCTGCAGCAACGCCAGAATTGAAATGCGCAAAGGTGATGTGGATGGAGAACTCATTACAACGATTGCTATACCACCCACTGGAGGATGGCAGAATTATACCATTGTGGAGCAGGCCTTGCCGGAACTTTATACTGGGTCGGATGATATTTGCTTTGTATTACGCAAAGATACCAATAGTTATGTATGTAACCTGGACTACATAGAAGTTTTGGAAAAAGTGGATACCAGTTTATTGCAGGCAGACTATAATCAACTGAAAGATTTATTGGCAAAAGAAGATGAATACAGCATTGAAAGCTTTTATGCCTTTAAAGAGGCAATGGAATTAACAGAAGAACTTTTGAAAGCAGATGAAGTGGCACAGTCTGATGTACGCCTCATGCAGGCTGATTTATTAGACGCATATATCGGACTTGTGAATCTAAATCTGGAAAAGCTTTGCAAGGAGTTGGAAGCCATTCTGGAGGAAATAAATACTCTTAATGCCATGGATTACACAGAAGAAAGCTGGGCACGTGTTACTATTAAAAAAGATAATGCAGAAAAAGTGCTGGCGTCTGCCACTGTAGAGTCTATCCGTGATGTAGAATTGGCTCTCTATGATTTGAAAGCTGTAGTCCTGGCAATAGAAAAATTTATTAAAGCAGATAAAACATCTTTGAAGAATCTGTATAAACGCTGCCAGACTTTGAACATCACTGATTATTCTGCAGAAAGTTGGAGTCCGTTTGCAGAGGCGATGGATCAAGTAGGTGCTCTACTGGCAGATGAACAGGCTGCAACGGATGCAGTAGCAAAGGTGGAGACCACTTTGCTGAAGTTGCTTGGAGACTTGGAAAATATCGATGGGACAGATGGGGTAGATAAACTTGTTCTGCAGTTCCAGTTTAAAGCGTTTCGACTCATGCAAGATAAGGGATATACAACTGACAGCTGGACGTCATTCCAGAATGTATTGAATCAGGCAGCAGCTGTACTTGATGATGCAGAAGCTACTCAGAAGATGGTCAATCGAGCGGTAAAGGAATTAGGCAAAGCGAAAAGCGGTCTGACGTATGCAGCTAATAAAACGCCGCTGCAAAACGTATATGAAGAGTTTAAGGATCTTCTGAATACTGGATATACAGAAGAAAGCTGGTTAAACTTACAGAACGCTTTAGAAGAGGCACGTCTCATTCTGGAAAAGACCAGTGCAGGTCAGCAGGAAGCCAAAGAAGCAATTAATGCCCTGCTGATGACCATTGAAGAATTGGAGTTTGCGGTGGATACTACGATTTTGGTAAAATTAATTGAGGAAGCCAAAAACTTAAATGTAGGTGAATATACTGCAAAATCATTTGCGAAGGTAGTAGAAGCCCTGATAGAAGCCGCACTTGTGGACAGGAATGATCAGGCAGCGGTTGATGCGTCAGCGAAAGTGCTGGAGGATACCATGAAAGGATTAGTAAAAAATCCGACGGTGCCAGATGTAAATTTGGATGATTTGAATAGCGCTGTCCAGGCAGCGACAGAACTGGATACCGGATTATATACACCGGACTCCTATGCAGAGGTAGCGAAAGCCCTGGCAGATGCGGTCTTGGCAGATAAAAATAAGCAGGAGGATGTGGATGCGGCAGCAGAAGCCTTAAATAATGCCATAAACGGGTTGGTACGGATCAGCACTGCTGATTTGACAGAATTAAATGAGGCTGTTACGAGAGCAAAAGACCTGGATGCCGACAGATATACGTCCGAATCTTATAAAAAAGTTGTAGGAGCGTTAACAAAAGCCATATCAGTAGATAGAATCGACCAGACAGCCGTTGACAATGCAGCCTCAGAGTTGAATACTGCTATTGACGGATTGGTGGAAAAGCTGGTGATACCGGTGATAAATTTGGCTAAATTAAATGAGGCAGTTAATGAAGCCAGAGAACTGAAAGCAGATGTTTATACATCAGAATCTTACCAAAGTGTAATTAATGCATTGGCTGACGCGGCAGCAGTGGATAAAACTAATCAAACCGCTATTGATGAGGCTGCCAGTGCTCTGAAAGATGCCATCCGGGATTTAGTGCCCAAAACAATGGAACCAGTAAACCTTACGAAGTTGAATGAAGCTGTAAATAAGGCTAAAGCCCTGGATGTCGGAAAATATACTGCAGAATCCTATGCTAAGGTAGTAGAAGCCCTGGCAAAAGCCGTAAATGCTGCCCGGGGTGGACAGGATGTTGTAGATAAAGCCACGAAAGAAATAAATGATGCGATTATCGCCCTTAAGTCGGTAACGCCCACTATCACATTAAAAGTTCCGACCATTAAATCAGCAAAATCCACTTCAAAAGGGAAAGTAAGAGTAACCTTGAAAAAGAAGGTGGCAAATGCAAAAGGATACCAGATCTGTGTTTCCAATAAGAGAACAGGAAAATACAAAGTGGTGAAGACTGTAAAGAAGGCAACAAAGTTAAAAATCAACCTGAAAAAACTGAAAAGCGGTAAAACCATCTATATCAAGGCAAGGGCATACCGGATTTCAGGCGGTAAAAAAGTATACGGAAAATACTCTAAAGCGAGGAGAGTGAAAGTAAAATAGTTAAATCCTGAAATCAGGACATCTCTATTATAAATGAAACAAATGAATCCCTCCCCTCTTTCCAATATAACACCCCTTTCATGAATGATGAAAGGGGTGTTATATCTTTGTGGTCATAATCCATAAATCTTACTGAGACTTCCCATGCCCTCCTGCCACTGTTTTTTTAAGGAATTTACAAGACCTCCCCCCCTATAACCGTGTTGTACCGATACCGGATGATCTATGCTTTTGCAAACTTACAAACTGCCAAAAACAGCCACTATGGGAGGCAATATGCTTCACGCAAACAATCAAAGGGCGTCCTTAGCGGCGGCGAAATAACTGCTTACGCAGACCTCGGCGCCCGGGCTTTCCCGGGCGCTGAATTGGTCGGAGTTAGCAGTTAGTTCGCCAGAGCGTTGCCCTGTTTGCGTGAAGCATATTGCCTCCCATGGTGGCGTCCTAATTGCCAATATATATAATCTCGCACTTTTAAAATATGCACCCAACAAAAAGAAACCATTTGACAACGACTGACATACTTAGTAGAATATAGAAATAGAAAACCATAGAAAAACACTAGAAATAAGGAGATTTTACAATGTCAAAAGTTGGAATTGTTATGGGCAGTGATTCAGATATGCCGGTAATGGCAAAAGCAGCAGATATTTTAGAAGAATTAGGGGTAGAATACGAAATGACCATCATATCAGCCCACAGAGAACCGGATGTATTCTTCGAATACGCCAAATCAGCAGAGAGCAAAGGCTGGAAAGTCATTATAGCGGGGGCAGGCATGGCAGCTCATCTTCCGGGTATGTGTGCGGCAATCTTCCCGATGCCGGTAATCGGAATCCCGATGCATACCACTTCTCTGGGTGGAAGAGATTCCCTTTATTCCATCGTCCAGATGCCATCAGGTATTCCGGTAGCGACGGTAGCGATAGGCGGCGGTGCGAATGCAGGAATTCTGGCGGCGAAGATTCTGGCAACGTCTGATGAGCAGCTCTTGGAACGTCTTAAAAAATATTCAGCTGATTTAAAAGATCAGGTAGTAGCGAAAGCCGAAAAACTGGATAAGCTGGGTTATAAGGAATATATGGTACAAAAATAGAAAAACCAGGCATAAAAGAACCACATAAGGAGGACAAAAGATGGATTACAAGAAGGCCGGCGTTGATATTGAGGCAGGGTATAAATCGGTAGAACTCATGAAAGAACACATTCAGAAAACCATGAGACCGGAGGTACTGACCAATATTGGTGGCTTTTCAGGCGCATTTTCAATGACTGCTTTCAAGGATATGGAGAAACCAACTCTTGTTTCCGGTACCGATGGTGTCGGAACCAAATTAAAGCTGGCATTTATCATGGATAAGCATGATACGGTAGGCATAGACTGTGTGGCAATGTGTGTCAATGATATTGCATGTGCCGGCGGAGAACCATTATTTTTCCTGGATTATATTGCCTGCGGTAAGAATCACCCTGAAAAAATAGCATCCATCGTAAGCGGTGTGGCAGAGGGATGTGCGAAGTCCGGCGCAGCTCTGATTGGCGGGGAAACGGCAGAGATGCCGGGATTTTATCCGCTGGAGGAATATGACCTGGCAGGTTTTGCAGTTGGTATTGTAGATGAAAAGGACTTAATCACAGGCAAAGATCTGGTTCCTGGCGATGTACTGGTTGGTATTGCATCTTCCGGTGTACATAGCAATGGTTTTTCTCTGGTAAGACAAGTGTTCAAGATGGAGAAAGCGGTATTAGACACCCACTATGAAGAATTGGGCAAAACGTTGGGAGAGGCCTTGATTGAGCCTACGAAGATCTATGTAAAGGCACTAAAGAGTGTAAAAGAAACAGGAATTCGCATCAAAGGCTGCAGCCATGTAACAGGCGGCGGATTCTATGAGAATATTCCAAGAATGCTGCCGGAGGGAGTACGTGCGGTTATTGATAAAAATAGTTATGAGATTCCTGCCATTTTCAAAATGCTGGCCAGAGAAGGACAGATACAGGAAGAAATGATGTACAATACGTATAACATGGGAATTGGAATGGTGATAGCAGTCGGTGCCGCTGATGTTGTGAAAGCGGTGGAAGCTGTGAAAGCAGCAGGTGAAACACCATATATAATAGGCAGGATCGAACAAGGTGAAAAGGGAGTAGAATTATGCTAAAGCTGGCAGTGCTGGTATCTGGTGGAGGAACCAATTTACAGGCAATTATAGACAGCATCGGTGATGGGAGAATTACCAATGCCGAAATCACAGTAGTAATCAGTAATAACAAAAATGCATATGCCCTGGAGCGTGCCCAAAAAGCCGGTATCGAAGGTGTCTGCATATCACCAAAGGATTATGAAACAAGAGACGCATTTCATAAAGCGCTGCTGGCCAGGCTTCAGTCCAGCCAGGCGGATCTGATAGTGCTTGCAGGATGTTTGATTGTGATTCCGCGAATCATTGTGGATGCATATCCAAATAAAATCATTAACGTACATCCGGCATTAATTCCGGCATTTTGCGGAAATGGGTATTATGGATTGAAAGTACATGAAGGAGTTCTGGAGCGAGGGGCAAAAGTGACGGGGGCCACCGTGCATTTTGTAGACGAAGGCACAGATACCGGTCCCATCATCCTGCAGAAGGCAGTGGAAGTAAAGCAGGATGATACTCCGGAAGTACTGCAGCGGCGTGTCATGGAAGAAGCAGAATGGAACATAATGCCGGAAGCAATCAACCTGATTGCGGGCGGCAGAATTCGCGTTGAGAATCATCACGTGATCATCACAGAGAGTAGGTGAGGCTACCAATGAAAATATTAATTATCGGGAGCGGCGGCAGAGAGCATGCCATTGCATGGAAGATTGCACAGAGCAGGGAGGCAGATAAGATCTATTGTGCACCTGGAAACGCAGGGATTGCGGAATATGCACAATGTGTAGACATTGGCGTCATGGAATTTGAAAAATTGGCTGCATTTGCAAAGGAAAAAGAAATTGATTTGACAGTAGTAGGTCCGGACGATCCTTTGGTAGGTGGTATTGTAGATGTTTTCGAAGCAGAAGGACTGCGTGTATTCGGACCTGGAAAAAATGCAGCAATTCTGGAAGGTTCCAAAGCATTTTCAAAGGATTTAATGAAAAAATATAACATTCCTACCGCAGCGTATGAGAATTTTGAAGATCCCAGGGCGGCACTTGCCTATTTGGAAACCGCAGACTTCCCCATTGTATTAAAAGCAGATGGTCTTGCGCTTGGAAAGGGAGTCCTTATCTGTAATACGTTAGAGGAAGCGAAAGATGGCGTAAAGACGATTATGCTGGATAAGCAGTTTGGTTCTGCCGGAAACCGCCTGGTTATTGAGGAATTTATGACGGGACGGGAAGTTTCCGTTTTATCTTTTGTAGACGGAAAGACAATTAAAACTATGACCTCCGCCCAGGACCACAAACGTGCGGGAGATGGGGATACCGGCTTGAATACAGGAGGTATGGGAACTTTTTCACCAAGTCCGTTCTATACGGATGAGATAGATAAATTCTGCAGAGAATATATCTACCAGGCAACCGTAGATGCTATGGCAGCGGAGGGAAGAGCGTATAAAGGAATTATTTTTTTCGGTCTGATGCTTACGGAAAAAGGTACGAAAGTGTTGGAGTACAATGCCAGATTCGGAGATCCGGAAGCACAGGTTGTTTTACCGAGGATGAAAAACGATATTATAGAGGTTTTTGAAGCCTGTATTGACGGAACGCTGGATAGCATTGATTTACAATTTGAAGACAATGCAGCAGTGTGTGTAGTTTTAGCATCTGAGGGGTATCCTGTTCAATATGGCAAAGGATTTGTAATTAACGGTTTGGAAAAGTTTCAGGATAAAGATGATTATTATGTATTCCATGCGGGAACGAAGCAAACTGAGAAAGGTATCGTAACCAATGGAGGACGTGTACTGGGGGTAACGGCGAAAGGGAAAGATTTAAAAGCAGCCCGTGCGAATGCCTATGAAGCAATCGGATTGATAGAATATGATAATAAATATTATCGTCACGATATAGGTAAGGCCATTGATGAAGTCTAGAGCGTGTCAGTGCTATATGTAACGGCATAAGTCATTGCTGTTATATATAGAGTATGACAAGTCATAAATATCAATTTTTGGGATAATATAAGATAAGGAGTGAGACGATGGAAAAAGTAAAAAGAACATGGAAACTTAGTCTCTTGCTGGTAACGGTGCTTGTTTATACGATGTGCCTTCCGGCAGCAGCTTCAGGATTGTCAGACGATAACTCATTATCCAGTCTGAACGTACACAATGGAACCGTGGAGCAGGAGTTCTCCTACTCTAAATGGGAATACGATGTAACAGTTGAACCGGGCACAGAAGAATTGTATCTGGATCCTGAAACATCGGATTCAAATGCTCAGATCACTTCCATTACCGGTACGGTACTGGTGGACGGTGAAGCAACCGTGTTGATCAATACAGTCTCGGAAAGTGGAAATGCAATGACCTATACGCTGCATGTAACGGATTCCGGTGCCGCATCAGAGTCGGAATCAGAAACAGCAAGTGAAACACAGAGCGAATCTGAAACCCAGGTACAGACAGAGCCACAAACAGAAACAAAACAGCCTGAGACAGAAGATAATGCAGTTACGCTGCTGAAATCTCAGGTAGAGGAGCTGAAAACGAATAATGACCTGCTCACGAAAATTATCTATGGTTTAATTGCTTTTATTGTAGTTCTTTTAATTATAATTATCAATCTGCTTTTAAAAAAGCATGATTTAAAAAAAGAACTGAAAGAAGCGGAAAACCAGATGGCATATCAGACCAATGAATTTGCGAGAAAAGAAAAAAATCTTTCATCAGGCAATTATTATGCACCTTCGCGACAGTCGGCAGCACCTGATCCAATTGAAGGAACGCATGCTTTGGAGGAAGCTTTTGGTGCCAGTCCGGAACCTGGGAAACAGGAAACTTCTTCTGCCCCAATACCGGATGCAGAGGGAGAAAAGGAAGATGTGGATGTGAAAATGGTAGAATTATAAGGAGATTTCCATATAACTATTTATAATAAGCACATTAAAGGGGAACCGATAGTGTGCTTATCCTCTATTCTAAAAGGATGGTGAATATATGATAATTAAAATTGATTTTCAAAGTGAGGAGGCTCTGTACATTCAGCTGAGAAACCAAATCATTATTGGAATTGCAACTTCAACCATTCAGGAAGGAGATGCCCTGCCATCCGTTCGCCAGCTTGCCGAGGACATCGGCATAAATATGCATACGGTCAATAAAGCCTATTCCGTACTGCGTCAGGAAGGTATACTGACCATTGACCGCAGGCGGGGGGCTATTATTTCATTAGATGCGGATAAGCTGAAAGCTATGGGGGAAATGAAAAAAGATTTGAGGGTACTGTTGGCGAAAGGCCGATGTATGAATATTTCATGTGATGAAGTGCATGAATTAGTAGATGAAGTATTTGCAGAATATGAATAACCGGTTATGGAAGCGTAACGGTTGGACTGGAGGATTTTGATGCACGAACAATTTACACCAAATGCAAAAAAGGCAATAGACATGGCGCTTAAGGCGGCAAAAAGCTGTGGACACGGATATGTGGGCAGCGAGCACCTTTTGCTGGGACTTCTGGATGAAAAAAAGGGAACCGCTGCAACGGTTTTAACAAATTGCGGAATAGAAAGAGAGCGGTTGTTGAAATTAATTTCTGAGCTGATTGCGCCTCAGGCAAATTTGATTTCTGCAGCTGATGAAGGATATACACCAAGAGCAAGACTGATTTTGAAAGAAAGCCGGCGGGAAGCCGACTCTTTTCACATGGATAAAGTAGGGACAGAACATATACTGATTACGATTATAAAAGATACAGATTGTGTGGCTACCAGACTGATGCATACTATGGGAATCAGCATTCAGAAACTCTATATGGAAATATTGGATGCCATGGGAATCGAAGAAGAAATGTATAAAGAGCTGGCTGCGAATGCAAAAAATTCCAAAAATAAAAAAGGAGGGTCAACCACTGCCGTTCTAGACCAATTTAGCAGAGATCTGACAGAATTAGCGCGAAATGGTGAATTGGATCCGGTGATTGGCAGAGAAAGTGAGATCGAACGTCTGATCCAGATATTGAGCAGAAGGACAAAAAACAATCCATGTCTGATTGGAGAAGCCGGAGTGGGCAAGACAGCCATAGCGGAAGGGCTGGCGCAGCGTATTGTTATGGGAGCAGTTCCTCAGCCTGTAAAAAATAAGCGGGTAGTAACCCTGGATCTTGCCAGTATGGTTGCCGGTTCTAAATACAGGGGAGAATTTGAAGAGCGTATTAAGAAGGTGATTAAGGAGGTCATGAACAGTCAGGATGTGATACTGTTTATTGATGAACTGCATACCATCATCGGCGCAGGCGGAGCGGAAGGGGCGATGGATGCATCCAATATACTGAAACCTTCCCTTGCCCGGGGAGAGATCCAGCTGATTGGAGCAACCACCATAGAAGAATACCGAAAATATATCGAAAAAGATCCGGCATTGGAGCGAAGATTCCAGCCAATTACAGTAGATGAACCAACGGAAGAAGAAGCAATCGCCATTTTTAAAGGTCTACGTTCAAATTATGAGAAGCATCACGGGGTAAAGATTTCGAATGAAGCAATAGAGGCGGCGGTAAAACTATCTGTTCGTTATGTGAATGACCGCTTTTTGCCTGATAAAGCCATTGACTTAATTGATGAGGCAGCTTCTAAAAAGCAGCTTCAGGGATATAAAGTCTCAGAAGATTTGGAAATTCTGCAAAAAGAGTCCGCGAAACTGGATGAGCGGATGGAACAGGCAATTATCGCGGACGATTTTGATTTGGCGGGAAAACTCAAGAAAGAGAGAGAGGATAAGGCGAAGAACCTGGAGAAGCTGCGCAGCAACCGGGAGCGTAAAAATAAGGCGAAAAGGAACATTGTTACAGAAGAAGACATTGCGGATGTGATATCCTCATGGACAAAAATACCGGTGAAGCAGCTGGCAGAGAAAGAAACTCAGAGGCTGTTGAAACTGGAAAAAACACTGCATGAGCGTGTGATTGGACAGGACGAGGCAGTATCTGCCGTAGCAAAGGCAATCAAACGCGGACGTGTGGGCCTGAAAGATCCAAAGCGGCCCATTGGTTCTTTCTTGTTTTTGGGACCCACAGGTGTGGGTAAGACAGAACTGTCCAAGGTGTTGGCAGAGGTGGTATTTGGCAGTGAGCAGTCTATGATTCGTGTAGACATGTCAGAGTATATGGAGAAGCACAGTGTGTCCAAACTGGTTGGTTCACCGCCGGGATACGTGGGGTATGACGAAGGCGGGCAGTTCAGTGAGAAAGTTCGTAGGAATCCCTATTCCGTAATATTATTTGATGAAATCGAAAAAGCGCATCCGGATGTCTTTAATATTCTGCTTCAGGTGCTGGACGACGGTCATATTACAGATGCCCAGGGCAGAAGGGTGGACTTTAAAAATACTATTTTGATTATGACTTCCAATGCAGGCGCCCAATCTATTATCTCACCGAAGAAGCTTGGATTTGCAGCGATTGACGATGAAAAGCAAAACTATGAGACCATGAAGAACAGTGTAATGGAAGAAGTGAAACGGATATTTAAACCGGAATTTTTGAATCGTATTGATGAGATCATTGTATTCCATTCTTTGACCCGGGATCATATCAAAAGTATTGTTCAGCTTCTCCTGGAAGATTTTGCAGAGCGTTGTAAGGAACAAATGAATATTAAGCTGAAGATTGGGAATAGTGCGAAAAATCTGATTGCGGAAGAAGGTTTTGATGAAAAGTACGGAGCAAGACCGCTGAAACGGGCAATTCAGACAAAAGTGGAAGATCGGCTGGCGCAGGAAATTCTGGAAGGGAAGATAAAAGCGGGAGATACAATCCTGGTGGGGACTTTTCAGAAAGATATTAAATTTACGGTGAAGTAAGAAATGACTGGAAAAATTTCTTAATTTATGATAAGATTTAAATAACAAAACGAGGATAATTATTAATACAGACAAAACTAGGAGGGCATGAAAATGTCAGTAATCAGCGAGTTAATACGCACAGAAGCAGATGGCACGATCAGCTTTGGGAATTATGAGTTGGATCAAAAGTCTAAACTGCAGGATTTTGAACATGAGGGGGATTTATATAAGGTTAAGACTTATAAGGAAATCACGAAGCTGGAGAGGAATGGCATGTTCGTTTATGAATCTGTTCCGGGTACGGCTGTAAGCCATCTGAGTGTAACAGATCAGGTGATGTCCTTTGAAGTAGAAGGCCCCGAAGATGTACAGATTACGGTGGAACTGGAAGCAGATACGGTGTATCGGACTTTTATTAATGGGAATACAATTGGGAGTATGAAAGCGAATTTAGGGGGAAAATTGATGCTTAGTGTGGAACTGAATCCGGGAGAGAATGTTGGTGTCCGGATTGAGAAAGCGTAGCGCTCTTTGGCTGGAAAGAGGACGCTAAAAAGCACCATTTTATACGAATTGTCCAACTCATCCGGAAAATCGTAGATTTTCCGGATGAGTCAAAGGTCATTGAAGAACAGGCAGGAATTGTCTGTTCTTCTTGTCTTATAGGAAATTGATTCCTAAAAGGCAAGAACCCTATGATGATGTGGGGAAATTATTACGAATGGAGAAAATAGTATGGCGAAAGGGAAAGTAACGATTTTTTTCTGTCAGAATTGCGGATATGAGTCTGGTAAATGGATGGGGCAGTGTCCGGGTTGTAAGGAATGGAATTCGTTTGTGGAAGAGAAAGTACAGAAGGGTACTTCAGTAAAGGCATCGCAGAAGGTGGGAATAACGGAACCGGTGAAGTTGTCGGTGATTGATATGGAGGGCAGTATACGGATAGATTCGGGAATGCCGGAATTGAACAGGGTTCTGGGAGGGGGTATTGTTCCGGGATCGCTGGTACTGGTTGGCGGTGATCCGGGAATTGGGAAATCTACGCTGCTGCTGCAAGTGTGTAAAAATCTGACGCACAAGGAGAAAAAGGTACTTTATATTTCCGGAGAGGAATCGCTTCAGCAGATAAAGCTGCGGGCAAAAAGAATGGGGGAATTTGGGGAGCAGCTATTGATTTTGTGTGAAACGAATCTGGAAAGTATCCGGGAGGTGATTCAGAGGATTCGGCCGGAAATGATTGTAATTGATTCCATTCAGACAATGTATAATGAGGAAGTTTCTGCGGCACCGGGAAGTGTGTCACAGGTAAGAGAGTCGACAGGAGTGCTCATGCAGATTGCAAAAGGCATGGGAATTACGATTTTTATAGTAGGACACGTGACGAAAGAGGGAGTAGTGGCAGGCCCCCGGGTATTAGAACATATGGTAGACACGGTACTGTATTTTGAAGGAGACCGACATGCTGCGTATCGGATTTTGCGGGGAGTTAAGAACAGATTCGGGTCTACGAATGAGATAGGTGTCTTTGAAATGCGTGAAACAGGATTGATTGAAGTGGAAAATCCTTCGGAATTTATGCTGGATGGAAAGCCACAGGGAGCATCCGGGTCTGTGGTGGCATGCTCAATGGAAGGGACGCGTCCGATTTTGATTGAGATACAGGCGTTGGTATGCCAAAGCAATTTACCTATGCCCAGACGAACCGCGGCAGGTACTGATTACAATCGGGTAAATCTGCTGCTGGCGGTTTTGGAGAAGCGTTTGGGGATGCATTTGTCAGCATGCGATGCGTATGTAAATATTGCAGGGGGGATCAAAATGAATGAACCGGCAATAGACTTGGGGATTGTAATGGCTCTTGTATCCAGTTATAAGGACAGGGCCATTGACGAAAAGACGATGGTCTTTGGAGAAATAGGACTAAGCGGTGAGGTGCGTGGGGTGAGCATGGCTGAGCAGCGAGTAATGGAGGCAAAGAAGCTGGGGTTTGAGACGGTGATTTTACCGCAGGTATGTATGAAATCGGTAGAGAAAGTGACGGGGTTACGGTTGATTGGGGTAAAAAATTTACGGGATGCGGTGAATAGTATTAGATGATTATATGAGTATTACTTTTTTTGACGGAAATGCGCAGGGATTCTTGGCGTCCCCCTTCCAATACTTTAGATGTTAGATATCCAATTGCTGAAATCAATAAGGCAGTACTTTTATGAAGAGAATTCAAAAAGCACTGCCTATAATAATTTTAAATTATTTCAACCTTATACAATACTGAGACCGCCATCAACAATGATGTGCTGACTGGTAACATAACTGGAGGCATCTGATGAGAGATAAAGAATTGTTCCGTTTAATTCTCCGCGTCTTCCGGGTCTTCCGGCCGGATTCGTCAAATTATACATTTTCATAAAGCCCTCATGTTTAAAGAGCGTATTTTCAGTCATTTCGCTTTCAAACAAAGCCGGACCGATAGAATTTACAGTAATATTTTCTTCCATATAGGTTGCCGCCATACCCATGGTAAGTCCTCTGACAGCGGCTTTGGAAGTATTATATACGTGACGGGCTAAAGCGCCTTTATCAGCAATAATTGCATTTACGGAGGCGATATTTACGATTTTTCCATATTTCTGTTTTCTCATGTGAGGGACTACGTATTTAGAAATTAGGAAAATCCCTTTCACATTGACATCCATACCTTTATCCCAATCCTCAGAAGTCAGTTGATCTACGGATCCACGAATTGCTATTCCGGCATTGTTAAGCAGAATATCAATTTTTCCAAAATAATCAACGATCTCAGAAATAGCTTTTTCTACATTTTTTTCATCAGTTACATCGCATTGGACGGCAAGAGCCTTGCGGCCGGTTGCCTGAATTTCAGCTGCTAAGGATTCAATACGATCTTTTCTTCTTGCTATCAATGCCACATCGGCTCCATACTCAGCATATGCTTTAGCAGCATCTGCACCAAGACCGCTGGATGCGCCGGTTACGATAGCAACCTTTCCTGTTAAATCAAACATGTTCAACCTTGTGTACCTCCTTATTTTTCCATTATGATTTTAATGATATCATATAAATAATTTTTCGTCAAATTATTAACAAAAAAAAGGATAGAAAAAGGATAGAAAAGTATTTGTGAATTACGAAGTATATAGTGTAAACTTAAAATAAGAGAAACAGGCCGGTTTCAAAGCAAGCTTACAAGTTAGGAGCAGCAAAGATGAAAATGAATGACGAAAACTTCATAAATCAGTTAAAGAAGAAAAATGAAAAAGCGCTTGATTATGTAATTCAAAAATACGGGTGGCTGATTAAAACCATAGTGTCAAAACATTTATTTTCTCTTAAAGACCATCAGGAGGAATGTATCAATGATGTATTACTGGCAATCTGGAAAAATATTGATCAATATGACAGCAAAATCAGCACATTTCAAAATTGGGTATCCGGAATAGCAAGATATAAATCGATTGATTATAAAAGAAAGTATTTATCTTCCTTGCAAAATGAGGCATGGGAAACAACAGAAATAATTTATTATGACCAGGGATTGGCAGACATACTGGAAAATGAAATATCAGATGATTTAAAAGAACTGCTTGCATGCCTGAAAGAAGAAGACAGGAATATTTTCATGAAATTATTCTTTGAGGAAAAAGAAGTTGAGATGGTCTGTAGGGAAACGGGATTAAAACCATCTGTCATTTATAACCGGATATCCAGAGGCAAACGGAAAATGAAAAGATTATACGAAGAAAAGAAAGGGGTATAACTATGGCTGAAAACATATATTCACTGCTGAACCATGCAGATCATGATTTATCATATTATGATGAGACCACAATATCTGAATTCGAAATCAAGAAAATGAAAAAAAATTGGAGAAAAGCAAAAAGGAACGGAGACTGCTATAAATCAGCCCGGGCAGCCTGTATGGCTGTTATTGGGGTTATTGCGGTCATTACCCTATTTCATAAACAAGTATATGCGACGGTAAGAAGTATGGCATATGAAATCAATTTTTTAATTGATAAAAATATAGAAGAGTATAAAACAGATTGCAATATAAATAAAAAAGATAAGGGATATACCATTACTTTGAATGAAGTGATTTTAAACAGAGATGAAGTGATTGTATCTACAACAGTATCAAGTAAGGAAAAAATAACGGCTGAACATTTATCTATTCATGGGTACGTAACGATTATGGGGAAGGGAATTGACAGCGAAAGCGGAGGTTGGGGACAAAATTATGAGAGAGTAGATGATTATACCTTTCATGTAGTTACTGATTTTGATATGAAAGATCTGAATGATATTAATCAGAAACTGCTTATCAATTTAAAAATAACGGAAATCGATTTCCCCTTTTCAACATATGATGAAACAGTTAAGGGAAACTGGGATTTTAAATTTAAAGCCGATGGGGCCAAACTTGCAGAAGCGACAAAATCAATTCCTTTAGATCAGATCATAACGTTTCCAGACGGTCAACAGATCAGATTTACAGAATATGTGACGAATAATTTAAGTGATAAATTATATTATGAGATTCTTACAGATGAGATTATTGAGAAGTATAAATACTATGGTTTGAGATATGACGTAATGTTAGAAGGCGAAGATAACCATGGAAATATGGTTCACTATGATTCGGGAGGTGGAGATCAAAATGGCGGCAAATTTCTAAGTGTGGAACCATCCAGGCGTGCTGCCGGTGATGCAGAAGAGGTATATTTAAATGTATATGCGAAGCGTGATGATTCGGTAGATGAATATATTGCGAATTATAATGACAATGCAGAGGAATCAGCGAATGCGGGAGAGGATAATTCGGAAGAATATACTTCGCAAGAGGAAACATCCGTAACGGTGGATATGGAAGTACCGGATTCTGAAGCAGCTCCCGATAAAACTTCGGCAGGAATGAAAAAAGTGGGAGAGTTCAGCGTTAGAATTCGATAATGATGGACTGCCGGATTGCCGGGTTTATCGTAAGAAATATCTAAGGAGAGAACTCATGTATTATCCTATTCAGATTCCATACATATTAAATAAGATTTTTTCGAAAAATGTCATGTATTCGGAAGAAATAGTTGAATCTCTACAAAACTTTGTGATCTGCTTTTGGGAAATGCAGTCGCGTTCAGATACGGAAAAATCCGTTGAAAATATCATCATAACCGACGGCTGCATTGACCTTGTTGTCGGATATGATGACAAGGAGATTGGCTATGCAGGTATGAGCAAAACTAATTTTAACTATAATATAGATTTACCGGCCCGTTTTTTTGGTGCACGTCTTAAGCCAGGGGTATTTCATCAACTTACAGGACTGCCTGCAAAAACAGCTATGGATACATACATTCCTCTTGATGAAGTGGATAAAAACTTCAACAGTGATTTGTTTTTTTCTCTTTCATTCGAGCAAGCGAAAGAATATTTCAAGGACTATTTTTACAAGTTAATTTATGACAAAAAACCTGATTTTTTTACTCAGATGTTTGATGCTCTGAGCAAAGACCCGCCACACACGACAGCTGAACTTTATCAAAGGCTTTATTTCAGTCCCAGGCAGTGCCAGCGGCTTTTTGAAAAGCACTTCGGTATTACTCCGCAAATGGTGCTTTGCATCATTCGCTTCCAACAATGCCTTGAGGTCCTTACATCGGGCAAGGCAAGTCCCAGGGATATTTTTTCAATCACGACTTATTACGACCAATCTCACTTTATCAAAGATTTTAAGCGGAATATTGGACTCACACCCCTGGAATTAATAAAAAAGTATACAGATTGACGCATTTTTACAATACGATTATCCTTATGCCCGATATAATGGTCAAAAAAGGAGGATTTACTTATGTATACAAATATGACGACAAATTTGATGGTTGAGAATGTTGATGAGTCAGTTGCTTTTTATCGAGACATTTTGGGGTTTTCTGTAGTCGCTTCTGTCCCAGGTGACAGTGGAAGTCTGCAGTTTGCCATTTTGTTAAAAGACAACCTAAATCTTATGTTACAGGAGAAGCACAATTTAATCGGGGAATATCCTATATTGGATACGCCAGAGGTACACCCATCCATAACACTTTATATCACGGTTGATAATTTTAACGACCTGTATCGTGAACTGAAAAGTAAATATGAAATTCTGTGTGACGTCCATGAGACTTTTTATGGGTCAAAGGAATTTGCCATAGCGGATAATAGTGGGTATGTCCTTACTTTTACGGAACATAAAGATGCATAACGAAGAAGGCAGGAACGACCGCCGAAGGAGTCCGGCTCGCAGAAGATGGTTCCGCAGGGATTCTTGGCGTCCTCCTTCCAAAAATTGTTGATTTCTCAGATCAGGAGCACAATAATTTTTGGCTGCTAATATCAGAGTATAAAGTTAACCCGGGTGTCTTGACTAAATGTATTACTCGTGCCCATTCTTCTTCTCCGGGTAGAATTTTGCCAATAAGGTTCTCAGATTGCTGTATCCGTTTCGGATGGAATATTACATTAGGCTCTCCATTAAAAATTGCAGCATAAAAGATATCTGATTCAACGATATCCTGAAAAAAGTGACTGCCAAAGGACAGTTCAGGCATAAGACCAGCCTGCCTGTAAGACACTTCGCAAATAGCAGCCATATTGCATAATTCGGTAAAATGGACCGGAATCCCCAGTGACGGTGTAGTGGTTCCCCATCGGCCGGGACCAATCAGAAGGATGTTGTACCCCTTAAGCTTTTGGTTTAAAGTTCCAATCAAACGGGCCGTACCAAATTTTTTCTGCTCAGAAAGTGCCAGATATTCTTTTGCATCCACGTAAATCACATAATCCAACGCAAGCCTGGTGTTGCCTCCCATAAAATTCCCTATACAGGAAAAGAAGATGTCCTCATGTTTCGGAGTTGGAATTTCCACCGCTTTTCCCAATCCTTTTGTCTGCAGAGGACGGCATTGCAGCAGATTAAACTTAAATGTACCATCCGAATTGAAATTTGCAGTAAATTCGATATCCACAGGATAATCATAAGCTTTCTTCAGCGTTGAGAGTACCTGGCTGATAAGGTGTGGAAAATTTGAACGGGTCAGCAATTCTTTGAAATCCAGAATCAACGGTCTGGAATCGACTCGGCGCCCGATCTCCCGCAGACGTGCTTGTGCTGCAGTATCGATACTAAAAAAGGTTCTTTTATTAATCCTCAGATCATAGTCCAATATAGTATTCAATGGTATTTCTGTCAGACAGTTCTTTTGCAGATTCAAAACATCGGCCTTATGCTGTGAGAATTTTTTTTCGTCACCGTAGTTGACAGGAGGGCTTTCTGCCGGGTGATCTAACGGAACGATTCTGGCATAATCATGGGAGACACGGTCGACAGCCCGAGTCCCTAATCCAAATACCAGCCGCAGCATACCGGCATCCGGTTCCATGTCCTTGTTCCATACATACAGATTCGAGGAATTTCCTACGCCTGCGATATGTGGGAAAAACAAATCCCCATAATGATCGCCGGAAACTCTCTGCACCAGAATCGCCATTTGTTCATCCTTATGGGTCAATCCACGGGCTTGACGGTAAGCCAAAGCGTCCTCGCTCATTGTACTGGCATAGACAGTTCGTACAGCATTCTCAAATGCCTCGTAACGTTTCTCGGGTGAACCTTGATTGGTACAAAAAACACTTTCATACTTTCCGGCGAAAGCATTACCGAAATTATCTTCTAAAAGTGAACTTGAACGGACAATAATAGGTGACTGACCATAATATTCCAGCATTTGCATAAACTGTTCCTTAATCATATCAGGAAATTTTCCGTGCAATAGTTTTTCGCGTAGTTCCGGCGCCAGCATAAAAAATCCTTCCGGTGTTTTTTGCTTTGTACGTAATTCCCACCAACCATTTTGTACGATATAGGTGTAGAAGATATCGGAACCCAGATAATATGAATCATGCGGTTCCCAATATTCCTGAAGCATATCCCAGGCATTTGTTTCCAGAATTTTTCTCGCAAGCAGCATACCGACACTTTTTCCTCCAATAAAGCTTGTTCCAATTTCCCGTGAAGCAATTTTCAGGATATCCCATAGAGTTAAATATTGTTCGCTTAATTCTACTATACGGGGATCTTTTCCAATCATCAAACGGATCAGAAGTTTTTTCATTTGATTGATATTTTCTTCACTTTCATTAAGGACTGCATACGCACGTTCCAGAGTAATCTCCCAATAATCTCTGGGATGACGGCCCTGCTCCAAACCAGAAAAAAGTAAGGCAGCTTCTGCACTGGCTGTAATGGAAGCAGCCTTTTTCTCCTGTATTAAATGAGGAAAAAACATGGTCGGAGAGTAACGCTCCCATACTTTGAGAGGATGGATGTAAATTTTTTCATCAATATTATAAAGATCAAGCAGCAGCTGTGTTGTTTCCCGGATGCGGGCAATAGTATTATGGGTATGTACACTGCGCATTAAAGCAAAATATGCAATGGTGTCGAGCTTGTATAAAAATGGACAAATAACACGAAAAAAATTGCCTATCATCAGATCAGAATACCAGAATTCCAGTAAATCGCTCAGGCAATCAAAAATGTAGAAAGCCCGAACCCCTTCCTGCTCAATGATATTATGAATTTTTGTAGCAAAGCTTTCAAAACCCTCGGAAGCATCCATATGGTATATGACAGATGGTTCATCATCCCTCATCAATGGCTTATGATTGCCGAAGCGAAAATAGATAAGACGGCGTCTATCCAGCTTAGCCTGACTGATATATGGCTTTAAAATCCAGAGGTAATCTTCAAGGGATTGTATTTGCCAAACTACGTTATCTCCCAGCCGCAGCATATCGATGACCTTGTCAAATCCGGGAAGTCCTGTGCTTACTCTATTACCGATGTCCATATGCATTTACTCCTTCTTGATTTTTATAATGTGATTTTTTTGTTTTGAATTTTCCAGTTATAAAATAAAAAAGGCACTTTTCTAAATGAATTAGAAAAGCACCTTTGCTTCACATTGATATTATATAACGAAGCCTGTGTTAATGCAAGCTTAAATAGATATTTGAAAAAATAAGTAAATAAATATTTGTAAAAATAAGTAAATAAATATTTGTAAAATAAGTGGTTCTTTCCAAAGTTAGTTGATTTTGCGCTTTAACTCAAGCCGTAATAGTTTGCTTTTTAATAGTGTAAAACTATTGCGGCCATACATAATTCGTTTTATAACTTTTAATTTATTAAC
>Ga0153924_1000657_pt1 | contig 20779 bp, 14 predicted proteins | sample TSNJ008MetaG_FD_104709 | JGI IMG/M metagenome (GOLD analysis project Ga0153924, IMG submission 104709) | Attine ant fungus gardens microbial communities from New Jersey, USA - TSNJ008 MetaG | ecosystem: Host-associated > Fungi > Mycelium > Unclassified | place: USA: New Jersey, Wharton State...
CTGTAGACGACATTCTTCTGGCCTGTATTCAGGAGCATGAGCGTTCCAATTCGGCCAGCCGTAATATTGATCTGCGCAATCTGCTGTTTCCGCAATGGATGTTTGCGGAAATTGAGTCATGGTATAAGGGAATCCTTGAACTGGAGGATTTATACAGGATCCTTTTTCAGAATAACCTCGAAGTGAGGGCGCTTACATCCATGAAAGAGTCATTTGCATTCGCTTATGGCATGCTTTTGGAAGTTTATCATCTGGATATCCCTCTTGAAGAGCTGCTGTATTGCATCGACTTTCAGGCATACGGCGCAATAGGATTGATAAAACGCTGTATTGTGGGAGAAAAACTCCTGTCATTGGAAGAAAGCTGCGCCATTACGCAGCGGATACAAACAAAATTTATGAGCGAAATTGTTCTGGCTGGGCGGCTCATTCCACGCATGCCGGGTGATGCGGAGTTGATCAATGAAGCAGAAAAGTATCTTGCACAAAAACGAGTTATGTAATAAATAAGGCATTCCCGAACATGGGAAGCAACCAGAGGTAAAAACCTTTGTTCAATTCCTCAATGGTCTTCTGACAAATGCTGATTAAATCAATAAAACGACTTGTTTCCATATAAAAAATACAGTATGATGGATTTGGACTCAAGTGTTAAATTACCCAAGGAGCTTATATTATGAGAGCGATTTTATCCAACCATGATTTGCGGCAACTGCAGCTATTAGAATTTTTATTAAAAAACAAGCAAAAATGGTTTTCCTTAAAGGAACTAAGTGACCTTTTAAGCATCCCCATTCGTACCCTCCATGTGGATGTCCATGAAATCAATACCTACATAGAACCTGTCTATATCAAAGCTTCTTCTTCCGGAATAAAAATAGCAATGCCCCCCCGTTATTCCGAACGTTACCTTTATAAAAGAATTTTGGAGGAGAGCCGTGAGTTTCAGCTTATTGAGCAGGTTTTTATCAATGAGGGGGAAACCATTGAAAGCTTGTCTGACAAGCTATATATCAGCCTTTCCACGGCCAAAAGGATGATCAAGGACATTAATCTCACTTTACAAAAGGAAGGGTTTTTTATCCACGGAAAACCGCTGTCATTTTTAGGGGATGAAAGGAAGCTTACACAATTCATGGGGTACTATTTTACGGAGAAATATTTTTTCTTAGAAGATTTCATGACAGAGAAACAACATTTATTAATATCTGCTCTAATCAACACCATGATGGGTAAAATGGGCAAGAAACTCAATTATCCCGAATTTAAAAGAAGAGCAATAAGGTGTTATTTAAAATGCATCCGGCAGAAGAACAACCATTATTTTCCGGTAAAAAATGACAGCAGGTATCCCTACAGCGTTCTGTATGATAAGGATTTTCGTGATGACTTCTTTACCGTTTTTGGCGTTTATTTAACGGATGAATCCATCCAGCAATTATTCTATGTGCATACATCCAATTACTATGTTTATAGTATGGAAGAGTTACATCAATTAATCAGGCAGAATCTGCAGCAAAAGGAATTGTACCAGGAAATCGAAGCGATATTGAACGATATTTCTGTCGATTTGAATATTCCCCTTGAGATGGGAAGGAGGGAGAAACTGTTAATCGAATTGCTGAATATTATAAATTTGCGCGGAAACCGCATTTATGTATTGTATAATCGGGCGGACCATTTTTTATCTAATATATCAGCCTTTTATTTCAATATCCAGAATATCATGAAAGGTTATATTGAGACGAGCTTTTCTTTTTCTGTTACTGAGGCGGAGCAAAATGAACTGACTTATATTTTATTGACCCACTGGCCTGAATTATTTAAGAAACTCCGTTCCATCGAACTGCCGATCAAGGTCTTTTTGCTTATTGATGCCGATGTCGAGCTTGGGATGATCCTGAAAGAAGAACTGAATTCCTATGCCCACTATAATATTGAGGTCACCATCCTTACGACTTACACTAAGGAACAATTAACTGACATGACTCCTGACTGCGTATTGATTACTAACATCCCAGGAATACAGCATGTGGATTGCCCGGTTTTATGTATTGATACATTTATGAATCGATGGAACTGGGAGGAATTTGATAAGATGATGGAGGATATCAATGATGCCAGGAAAATATCCGCATGATTTCGTATTTCATATTCCGCTATAAGGTTATTTTTTGCAACGCCCATTGTTATAATTGAACTTGAGAACGAATGTAAAATCCTGCATAATGAAGACACATGTATAAATGTTTTTGTTATGCAGATTTTTTATTGATCTCTTTCATTTCCTTTGCATTGTACAAAAACATCAATTTTATTGTAACAGTTTCACGAGCTTTATTGATAATGTCAAAAATGGAGGTGTTGTGATGAGTATCGGAATTTCTATTTATCCTGAGCATTCCACATTCGAAAAGGATAAAACCTATGTTGACTTGGCCCATTCGTATGGTTTTCAGAGGATCTTCACGAGCCTGCTGGAATTAAGCGGCGATGGCGAGCAGGTCGTCAACAATTTTCGAAAAATCGTCCAGTATGCAGGAAGTCTTGGAATGGAAGTCATGGTGGATATTAATCCGAGTGTTTTTAAGCAGATTGGGGTGAGTTATGAAGATTTATCATTCTTTCACGATTTAGGCGCTTTTGGGATTCGTTTGGATACGGGCTTCACTGGGCGGGAAGAAGCAGCGATGACCCGTAATCCATATGGGCTAAAGATTGAAGTGAACATGAGTATCGGAACAAGCTATATTGATAATATCATGTCTTTTTCACCCAATGTCAACAACCTTTTAGGCTCACACAATTTCTATCCGATGCGTTATTCCGGATTGGAAGAAGAATTTTTTAAGCATTGCTCCCGCCAGTTTAGAAGCCACAATTTGCGGACTGCGGCTTTTGTAACATGCCAAGCTGGTGAATTGGGACCGTGGCCTATGCAGGATGGCATATGCACCTTGGAGGCTCACCGCTATCTAGGCATTGATGTCCAAACCCGTTATTTCATGTTATGCGGTCTCATTGACGACATCATCATCGGAAATGCCTATGCAACGGAAGCAGAACTTAGGGCAATGGCAGGAGCTTGGAATGAGACTCATCCAACCCTGACCGTGGCGCTTAATGAAACCATTTCGGATATAGAAAAGGAGATTGTGGTAAATGAGCTTCACGGTTATCGCGGTGACCGTTCCGCATACCTGCTACGTTCCAGCCTGCCTCGCTTTAAGTATAAAAACAGCGATATTCCGGCAAACAACTGCCATGAAATCAAGCGCGGCGATATCACGATCGGGAATAATAATTTCGGACAGTATAAAGGAGAACTCCACATCGCCTTAAAGGATATGGAAAATCTTGAACGAGTCAACGTGGTTGGATGTTTAACAGCGGAATCTCTAAATCTGCTGCCCAATTTAAAACCATGGTCTAAATTTAAGTTAACCGAAAAAAAATAAGCGTACGTGTCCAATTGTTTCAATTATGAGGGAGGGGTAAATATGTCAAATCAACAAGTAGCAGCAGATGTATTAGAATTTGTCGGGGGGAAAGCCAATATCAACAGTGTGATTCACTGCGCAACTCGGCTGCGTTTCAACTTAAAGGATGAATCCATTGCAAAAACCAGCGAGTTAAAGGATCATCCGGTTGTCATTCAGGTAATTCAAAGTGGCGGCCAGTATCAGGTGGTTATTGGCAGCCATGTCAGTGAAGTCCACAAAGAGTTAGTGATCCTGGCTGACATTTTGGAAGGCTCCTCTGAACGTGGGGATGGTCATGAGGAAAAAGGGGAGAAGCAGGGGATTATCACCACTTTTGTAGATGTTATATCCTCTATTTTCACACCATTCCTTGGCGCCTTGGCCGGCACCGGGGCATTAAAAGGTGTGCTTACCCTCTTGGTTTTCGTGGGGGCGCTTTCAAAAGAATCCGGTGCTTATCAGATCCTATATGCCGGAGCGGACGGTTTAATAACCTTTTTACCTATCGCTTTAGCATTTACAGCGGCCAAAAAATTCAAAACAAACCAGTTTATTGCAGTTGCCTTGGCAATGTCGTTAGTTTATCCGGGAATTGCCAGCGAGGGTCTGAATTTCTTTGGGATTCCAGTTTTTTATGGGGCGGGATATACTTCAACCGTCATCCCGATCATCTTGGCCGTATTCCTGCAAAGCTATGTAGAGAAGTTTTTCCGTAAGATCGTGCCACAGATACTGAAGGTTTTCGGTATCTCGATGCTTACTTTATTGGTTATGGTTCCATTAACCTATATTGTCATCGGCCCATTGGGGCTGATCGCCGGCTCCCTTTTAGGGAAGGTTTTTGAAGCGCTATACGGTGCCAGTGCGCTTTTTGCCGGAATCATCCTTGGTGGCTTCTGGCAGATTGCGGTCATGTTCGGCATGCATTGGGGTATAGTTCCCTTGGTCATAAACAATTTAGGCACTCAAGGCTTCGACCCATTCCTGCCAATGGCTATTCCCGGCCTAATTGGCCAGGCCGGTGCGGCGCTGGGCGTCTTTTTAATGACAAAGGACGTGAAAAGGAAAGGTCTTGCCGCTTCCGGAAGTATTACCGCATTGTTCGGCATTTCAGAACCAACCATTTACGGCGTGAATTTACCACTTAAGAAGCCATTTATTGCAGGCTGTATCGGTGGTGCCGTCGGCGGAGGAATCAATGCCTTCTTCGGGGTAAAAGCGTTTGCGTTCAGTGCAAGCATCCTAAGCTTCCCAAACTTTATCAGCACGATTGATGGGGTGGAGTCTAACGTGTTCGCCAGCATCATTGGCATATCCCTTGCTTTTGTGATAGCTCTGGTCTTAACTCTGATTTTAGGTTTCGATGAAAAGAAAGCAGCGGTCTCAGAAAATCTCTTGTAAAATATACATAAAACTATTTGGAAGGACAAAGAATAGAAAACAACTCGCCAGTTCCTCAAGATTGAGGAACTGGCATTTGAATTCAGTTCTGCCATATATTCTCTTCGATGGAGCCACACACTCTGTTTTAAATGGGAAAATAAGTTTGATGTTACATTTTCCCGTTTTGTCCCTCTGCTTCCGATTTGCCAAGCAGAATAGAATGACACAATATGCTTATACACTGCGGTTTCCACCATACACCCAAGTTATCCATTAATGCCGACAAAGGCTATGGAAATGCTATTGTCAACTCCTTGAAGGACAGTGGCAGCATCAAAGTAAAAAAAATAATTTCTTGCTTATTCTACTTGTTCCACTTATTGAATAAAAGTATAATATACTTATAGAATAAACTTGAGGAGGTACAACTATATGAAATATTTCTTTATGCCCATGGTGATGTGGAAAGTGTTTGAAAAGAGTTTTCAAAACAACTTGCTCATGTTGAATGTTGAAGACACAAAACCAGTAATGAAAAAAGCAAAGTTAAAATATCGTCAAATAATTGAAGAAATCCCTCCTTGGGGGAAAAATGATGTTTTGTTAGTCAATATTTTAAGTGGAGCAACACTTGCTTCCATTTACCTTTCTTTACCTAAAAAGGTAGATGTCAAACAAGTTGAAGAATACTATCGCAAATCCATGAACGAGAATAAAATCATGCGATTTACACTAAAAAATACAAAGAACTTCTCTAAGAGACAACAACGTGGACTTTCTAAGCAAGCCTCTAAAAGTCAAAAAGCAACCAATCCATACACATGGAGATACGAGTTCTACTATGGTAAAAATATTGATAACTTTGACGCTATTTTTGATAAATGCGGTATATACGAACTTTTCAAACACCTTGGAATATCGGATATAACTCCAGCACTATGTGCGTACGATTATGGAATGGCAGAACATACAAATACTATCTTTACCAGAGAATGCACGATTGCTTCTGGTGGAGAAGTTTGTGATTGCCACTATAAACGAAAATCGTAAAGAATGAATGGTCATACTTTATGGTAAAATCACATTATCTTTTCGCCTTTTGTAAAAAGAAGCGCCGCAGTAAATCAATCTACGGCGCTTTCTCTTGCCCTTATCTATTACACCTGCTTTACCATAGTTTTTTCTTTTTGCGAACCCAAAGCAGCGCAATCATTACAGCCGCCGAGGAGCATAATATCAATTTCCACAGGAACAACCTGCCGGAGTCTCCCGTATTAGGCTGATCTTTGGCGCTGATGGTATTTTCCGTTTCTTGGGGAGTTTCCGTAGGATACTCATGTGCCCGGCTGTAAGTATTAATTACCTCCAACGGTGACGGAGTCAACTGGTCGCCGTTATAAACTTTGCCCGGCGAACCATCCGGCTTTAACTCTGTAATCGTGTAGCTTCCGTCCTGATTAACTATCAGCTCGTACTCGGTAGTGTTCTTGAGGTAATGCGGCGTGGGGGCCGTTTCCACCAGTTTATATGTACCGATGGGAACATTTTCAAATGTGACCACACCATCGAGCTCGCCGTCGTTCACGCTTGTCGCTTCACGTGCGGGATACTCGTATGCATCGCCGTTGTAGGTAATAGTATTCCCGCTTATCGTGAATTTTGAGCCGTTAAGCCGTGTGCCTTCGTCATTGACCTTGACAAAGCCTACGTCATATGATAACGGCGGGTTGGTTATCGTTAATTTAACCTGTTCGTTGGAACCCTCTGTGAAATACGTGTAGGTATCTATCGATTGCGCATTTATATTCTCGCCGCTTACTATCGCGGCAGTGGTATTATAGTAATTCCCGGGGTCGGTATCCTCCTCTTTTAGTGAATATGTTATCCACGGGCTGAGACCGGTAAAAGACAACTCGCCTTTCGTATTCGTTACATCCGTTTTGACATGACGTTTCACACCGTCGCCTATATCTGCGTAAAGCGTAAAATGAATGCCCTGAATCGGAACATCCTTGAGCAGGCTGTTCACCTTTTTGATGGTGATGCTGTTACTCGACGGTATCAGGCTGCCTCGCCTCCAGGCGCTGGCGTCGACAACGTACCCGTTGGTTTTCGTTTGATCAATGCCCATTGTGTTGCCTTCCAAGGTCACCTTGTTAGTAATTTCTTTATTAGACGGAAGGTTGTTAAGATTATCCACGACACACTCATATGTAAGGATGTAAGCCCTTTGGGGGTCGGGGAACCAAATTTCAAGTTTTCTGGTATCGATGTCATATTTCCATGTAAAGTCGCGTGCATCTGCCAGCGTATCCGCTTCAAGCTCCGGCCCTGTACTGGCTGTTGTGGTCGCGTCTTTCGACTTGGCGTAATACAGCTTTACCGTGTTCAATTTTAGCCTGAGCTGCGTCGGGATATTATCGGTCAGCTTGCAGTCGCTCCCCAGATTCAGGTTTACCGGGTTAACGTTGATTTGGTAGGATATCGTATTTGCGCTCTCGCTATAACTGTTGCCGTGATCTTTTCCAAGCATTGTATTGTAGATTGTATGGGAAACCGAGTCGGAGGTTTCAGACTGGGGATTGCCTCCGCTGTCATCCCAAGTCAAACCGACCCCGCTATTGGTGATGGTGGCGGAAGTTTTTTTGTTGAGACCAAGCTGATCCACGTCCACAAGGGTGTTAATGAAGACGTAAACGGTTTTCTCATTGCAAATGTCGCCCAGACTAACGGTGATCTTATTTGTCGAAGTGTCTTCCGTAAATGAATAAGATGAACCGTTGGTGATGTTATCGGTATCGCTCACTATCACCGACTGGGTTTTTAGATAAGCCTCAAGTGTATCTGTCAATACAGCATTGGTCATAGGCATTTTGTTCCCGTTGACCGTGATTTTCCACGTGGCTGTTTTAGTATCGTAATTGTACGAGACGGTTTTGTCTACAACCGTGCTGGGCGGCTGCACGGTGGCTGTCGCTCTTTCCGTGGCAGAAGAACGTGTGCCTTTATAAGTGATGTCTCCGGCAAAATCGACTATATTTTCGAAATGCTCCGCCGTGCCCGTCGTTGTGGAGGTGTCAAGTGTTTTGTTTTTCTGGAAAAAAGCTTCGGGTACCCTTGTTCCGAACTCGAATACGAGCATCTTGTCTCCAAGGTTGGATACATTGATATCAAAACTATTGCTGGAAACTGTCGGAAGCGTAACCTCGCCGGAGACAACCTCGTTGCCGGCTGCAAATTTTAAGGAGTCGGTTACATATTCCAGTTCGGCGGGGAACATCTCGGTAACTGTCGCTGTTGGCGTGCTCAAGATAGTGGCATGATGCGGATTTACCGTAACCGTCCACTTTATGATATGGGTATCTTCTGAATAATCGCCGCTCTTCCTGACGATATCCGTCTTAACACAGACCGGGGGAACGGGGCCGTTCTCACCTACTGTGCCCGTGCGCCGGGTCACGTCAGCTTTATACACGGGGTAGTCTTTATAAGTGAAATCAATCCACGCCGTGTTATCAAAAGTGGGGTTGAAGTCATATCCGGTTGCTCCGACAAAATACTCATTATCCACCTTGGTCGTATATGTAACAGTATATTTGCCGTTGAATTCGCCGGTCAGAGGAATGAAAAGTATCGTGGGACCTTTGGCGCTGCCTGTAAAACCGGCGGCATTAATGTTGGATGGCGCGCCGGATGGCGTGCTGCTAAGATAATTTGTTGGAACTGAAGGGGTAATGGTATAAGAATAACTATTGGGGCCGGTGATTGTAACGTTGTCCGTTACGGTAAGCCCCTTGCCGATGTAGTCGTAGAAATTCGGATCTTGAATAGTTAAACCTTTTGTATCGAAAGTTACCGTCCAGACAATTTCATCATCATTGGTCGAGCTTGCTATTCCGCTTTTTGATACCAACTGCTTGTTGGCTTCGCTTATGGTGACGTAATTATTGGCAGTAACCGCGGTGCTGCCATCGGGTGTTACCTTTGCGTAATTGTAGAAATTGGACGAAGCAGAAGTATAAACCCCCGGCTGTGGCAACGTATAGTAGGTGAACCTGACCGTATCTCCGGCGCCAAGCTTGGCGGGGGTATCGCTAATACCCAAATCGGCGGCTGTCAGCGAATACGTAATTATGGTATCAGTACCCGATGTTGACGAGCCGGGAGCGCACGTGATCGAAGTGGAAGTGGTTGAGCCTTTCTTTGTATAACCTATTGCAATGTCGCTGCTAAGCTTCATCTCATCGGTTGTGAACTTATCTTCAAATGCAATGGGCAGCGTTGCGCCGTCACCGCCGACCGTATAGGTGACAATCCATTGTACCATGCCGTAGTATTGCGATGAGGTTGAAGTAATGTAAGCGCCTCTATTCTTAGTGAGCACATCCGACTTAGTGTTGTCCGCGATTTCCAAATTAATTATAGTGCTGAAGTCTGTGGTGAGCTGTACGGGATATCCTTTGGCAGTCCCAATCTGAGCCATATCCAGCACACATCCGAAATCCAGCCCGCCCTCGGCATAATTTATATATCTGTAATAATATGAAAGATCATCCCAGAATGAGCCATCGAACATTACGTGGACGTCTTCGTCCGCAACATAAAGCCAGCCGAAAAGCAGGGTCTCAAAATTTCCGGACGAGGTCTCTATCGATATATACATCGGTATGTCGGCGAGCATCGCAGGAATTTTAAGTCCAGTCGGTATCGGAATCGAAAACTTATTGTTCCCGAGATCAATTTGTGCCTTGATTGCGGTCGCTTCTTCAAGTGTCATGGTAAATTCGTACATAACTTTCAGCGCGTCCGTGCTTGAAACACTGGTACCTTCGGTGATAAGAGCAGAGGTAGAGCTGGAACCGGAGCCGGTAACTCTGTACAATTTGGGAAAGCCGTTCTTTAGAGTTACAGTCCCGATAAACTCACCCGAGTCAAAGACTGTCGGCGCAGTCAAAATCGCAGGCGCCGCCGATACAGCCGGCGTCGCGACAGGCACATCCTCCGCCTCGATAGTGACAGTCACCTTATGTCCACCGCTTTCCAGTTCTACATTATAACTGCCGTCTCCGTTCGCGGTCAGCCAGGTGGTATCGATTATAACGGGGACGTCAAACTCCACCATTACGGTCTCATCCGGATCAACTGGGGGCTCGTCCGGATCAACTGCGGTATCCTCGGAAATTTCGGTTATTCCAAGAGAGGCGGCCTTAGAATACGTATCGTCCCGCATGTCAAAAAAACTGACTTTGACATGCAGTTCATCGTCAATTACCAATTGGCCAACTTTAATCTCGCTTCCTTTAGAGTCGGTTCCGATAATTGGTTCAGACATTGCGTATGCCGCATTTAAGCACTTCGGCAGAATCACGTTTGTATCCGTGCCCGCCAGCTGGCTCAGCGTGGCTGTAAAACTATAGCCGGCATGAATATAGCCGGTTGGGTCGATTACCATGCCGTCGTAAATTTCCGTATCTCCGAAGTATACACAAACGGCAGGAGATGCACTGCTAAAAAAGTCGGCCGATTCAACCGTAGCAATCGGACACACAATCCTAAGCAGCATGGGAATCGTTAATAAAACCGCCGCTGCCCTTGGTATAAAGGAATTACGTTTTAATTTCTTAAAAAATTTCATGGTTCTCTCCTCCTCTATGTTTTGCCGGCATATTATTCCCAAGCCTCAGCCGTTGTTATTTTCTTAATACATTTATAGTTTAGCACAACGGCAATATTATTACAAATATTTATGTGTAATATATTACTGCATTTATACATGCCTTCGCTTCTAAAATAATGCGGTCCGTTACCTACTACGCAAGTGATATATTCAACGCCGCAGTCAATACATTTGCTGCTTCGGACGGTAAGCAATTTAAGGAGTTGTTCCTGAAAGGTAACAAAAGTATATATAAACAGTATCTACATTGACGGAATGGTCGGAGGAGATAAGATAAGCGAAGCAGAAATGGACGGATTCAATAAAAGTGGCTAATACTCGGTATTATCTGCTGAATATTATACGTTCTTCGCCATCTTGATTCGATTTTGGAGACTAAAGCGAACAGACGGCACAGATAATCTCAACACCTATGCGATACCTTTAATGCCCCACACGAACTGCTAAATGTTTGTATATATTGCTAACTTTGGCCATTCGGTTCGACAGTGTGTTTCAAGTGCGTTCTGAAACGATTTGTTAAAATATAACTTGATAAACGGGTCAAGGAATTTACCGGAAATAGCTTCATAACCTATTTTCAATTCATGCCTTATAGCAAGCCCTTCCGAAGAATCAAGCAACCTTAATTCAAGATAAGCAGGTAATTGTATACCTGCTTTTTTCATCTGCCAAACAATTACATTAGGACGGTTGGCAATTGTAACAACCGCATGAAAAGCTAATCTACGTGTTTCGCCTATGCTTTCATCATAATAAACCTCATCGCCGAGATGATTTTCGTCGCCGCGTTTTGTAACGTGAAATTGTAAATGTTCCTCTGGCCACCATTGATTATATCGCTCGTCATTCGGAGTTATCATAAACTCATAAAACTGTTCTGCGGTTGCATTTTGAACTTTCAAATTGACAACATGGCTAATCATTTCTCCACTCTCCTAACTTCTAAAAAAACTGCTTGACAGCAATTATTCACAGCTAATAATTTTGCTACATCTTATTGCTTTACTGCATTGTGATAAGCTGTGTAGTGACAATAGTAAAGTTAATCAGAGAATAAAACGATTAAAATGGCAGCAATATAGTTTTCCAATCTGCAAGGGCTTACCCTGTTTATTCCATCAAAACATATTCGTTTTCTTCTTTGCCGGCACTGCGTTTGACGATCAGCCCATCATTCACCATCTCGCGGATGATCGTATACGCTCTTGTCTGTTTCACCGAAAGCAGCTCCTGGACAATTGCATTGGTGATGGATTTGTTTTCTTGCAGATAATCCAGTACGACCTGATGTTGAGCTTTTGGCTGGGGGGCCTGTTTTGATTTGAGCGGGCTGGCATAGTTCATATTTGGTAATGTCAGCATAAATCCGCCGTGTGTTGCGGTGATTTCAGGTTTGACTTCGAAATCGTCATAGTATTGCATAATGCGGCGCAGACCTGTTCCATATGCTTCAATATATCTCAAACGGTAGAAGACATTTGCCAGCTTTTCGTTCCGCGGCTGAGATACTCCAATAAACAAATCCTCCGTCCACAATCCGGGCATTAGACCACCCAGCGAAACAAACTCCATACGGTCATCGTATATATTGACGATGATACTGCCTGAAAAAGCATAGTCTCGATGGATGATAGCGTTCAACATGGCTTCACGGACAGCTTCTTCGGTGTAGTCGTATTGCTCGACACGATCCAGCCCCGAAAAGGTTGCGGCAAGGTTGTTAGACAAGCTGAGGAAATCAAAGGTCGAGCGCATTTGTTTCAGAACGGAACCGTCAATCTCCTTGCGCGTTTTAAACTCCCCCTTTTTTGTCCCGTTGAATACAGCGAATTTGATCGTATGGGCGCATTGGTCGGAGAGAAGAAGTCCCAAATTGGTGTAAAGACCATCCTGGCCAACCATGCCGAGCGTCCGCATTTGGTTTTTACCAAGCGTTACGTTACGCTTGGTGAATTCCTCCGTAGCTGCTTGAAAAGTTAGATTCTGTATTAAAGAACGGGCAGTTTCAAACTTATCTCCGTCCGTCAGCTTAATCATTTCCCGGATTTGCTCATGGCTTGCCGGAACACTGGAAGAATCCTGCCGCACATACACACCGGAAGGTTTTAACCCCTTCTCTGCCAGATAATAGGGTTTGTTGGTTCCTTCCTGCACGGTAATGACAATGATGCTCTTACTGGTTTCATAACTGACAAACATCGTTATGTCAGGCAAAATACTGTCACGAATGCTATTGGTAATCTGTGTCAGAACCTCGTCCGCATCCGGCAGAGGGTAAGGATTTCCGCTGTCATCACGCCCAACATGAATCACGCCGCCGTCCGTGTTGGCAAAGGCAATGATTTCTTTTTTTAGTTCAGGAGTGTATTCACGTTTAAATTCTGTATGATTGTTTTCATGCATAATTTCACCTTCATTTCACTTTTCCGTTATTATATCACATTATTACACTTTCATCAAGTGAAATAGGTGGAATGAAGATCAATACTTCGCCTGGGCGCTGAACAGTTCACGTTTGCCGGTGTTGAAGAGGTTGTCAGTAATGGTATTACCACATAAAAGAGCAGGACAGCCTTTACTTAGGCGTGACAGTAATCCACATACGTCAGTAGTATCATTAGTGCTTTATCTGGAAGAGAGAAATACATAGAACAAAACTACACTGAAATTACCACATATATGACATTCATGTGGTAGAATTGATGTATTCAAGAACTGATATAATTCGGTATCTGTTTCTAATTTGAGGAAATGTAAGGGAAAAATGGAAAGAAATGGATATTCACCTGAACCTACAGGTCAGTACTACGCAGCGAATAGCGGCAGCATGGCCGTCATAATTATTGCCGAGACTGAGATCCCATTTTACCTATTGACATTTAATAGTTGAATCTTATCAATGACAAAACAAAGGAGATGTACCTGGTTAATCATGACCTGAAGGAATATCTGGATCTGGGCAGTTACATCGAACGATGCATCTTTTAGTTTTCTAATATCGGAAAGAATATTGACATTTCAAAACCGTTACCCCATTCAGATTGAACATCTAAACGAATATTGAGGTCATCTGCCATCTTTTTGGAAAGATATAGTCCCATACCTGTTGCCTTCTTTCTGCCGTCAGCAGAATCACCGGTAAATCCTTTTTCAAAGATGTAGGGGAGATCACAACTTCGCACACCGATACCGTTATCATGGATCCGGAGTACCTCTGATGTCTCTGAAGGTTCCGTCGTAATCGTCAACTCCGGAGTATCAATACTGTATTTTACCGCATTGCTGACAATCTGCCCCAGAAGAAATTGGATGCCCCGCCGGTCGGTAAATACCTGGGCGGACGGTACCCGGTTGTGAATCCGAAACTGTTTTTCCTCTAAAAGAGGTGTATAATTCTCCAATACCTCCTCTATACACAAACGAATATCAATATACTCAAACAAATAATCTTTTTGTGTGCTTTTGAGGCGGGCAAAATAGAGCATTTGATTGACATCTTCTTGAATCTGATTGCGGATATAGTCTAACTTAAAGCGTACAGACACTGAGATCTCATCACTTCGATTATCCAATATCATCGTCAATAGAGAGAGTGGTGTTTTTATTTCGTGAGCCCAGGCCTCCACATATTCTTCATAGTCTGAAAGTTCAGATCCAACCTTATTGCAGGCAAGCTGTTTTTCTCGTAATACCATGCCCAGAAGACGAATGGTATCTGCTTCCGAAGCACTGACTATTCTTAATAGTTTTTCTTCATGACAGGTATCCGGATCACCTAAAAAGGCATGGAAAGCCTGCGTCTTCTTTTGTTCAAAATAGTTTAACACCAAAAAGACAGCCACGAACAGAAACACTGTTGCGAGCAGGATTACGCCAGACAGAGCAATAAATGACTTGGTATCAGAAAGCCATAACAACAGTGCCGCAAAACCATCTATTCCCAGAAGCAGCAATAACCAGGGCAGATATCTGTAAATTACCAGCAACCTATGTTTCATGGTGTTTTCCCTCTGCTTCCAGACGATACCCAATTCCGCGAACCGGTACGATTTTTTGCGCCATCGCAAGGCTTGTCATTTTCTTTTTTAACCGGGTCAGATTAACCTGGAGGGCATTTCCATCAATGAATTCTGAGGTCCCCCATAAGGCAGTACACAAATCATTTTTCGTGACAACCTGGTCTCTATGCAAAAGAAAGATTTCCAGTAACTTTCCCTGGTTTTTAGGAAGAACGACTGAGTTGTTATGGATATACAGGGTATAGGTTTGGCGATCCAGTAAAAAACCCCGGCCTTCCAAAAGATTTGTGCGCCCCTCATAACGCTTTAACACATTGGACACTCTGGCCAGCAGCCTCTCTTTACGGCAAGGTTTTGTAAGATATTCATCAGCACCTAAGTCAAGGGCATGTAATTCGTCCCGCATTTGGTCTCTTGAAGTCAGAACAAGGATGGGAATAGTGCTTTTTTGTTTTACGGCACGGCATATTTGAAACCCGCTTATTTCCGGAAGATTGATATCAAGAACCGCAAGATCAGGAGAAAGTGCTGTCAGTTGCTCCGCCGTATCACTGAAATTGATAATTTCAAGAACTTCATATCCTGCCTTTTGCAGCATATGTGTCAATTCTTCCCGCATCAGCGGTTCGTCTTCTACAATCACAATTCTTTTCACGACAGATCTCCTTCTTTCTTTTTCGTGTCTTATTCTTCTCTTTCCGGCACCATCAGGGTTAAAAGGTAGCGGTTACCGGAACGTTTTACAGCCGTCATATAAATATATTCTATCACACTGAGAAGCAAAATCATAGCTCCGGAAAACAGCATTAGTTTAGAAAAATCGACTTGTGTTCTTGAGGAAAGAAGGCCTGAAAACAGTGCTCTTACTCCGAACAGGCTGCTGACTGCGGCAACAATTGTTGGAATACCAAAATACCAGTTAATCTGTTTCCCAGCTGCTTGACATAAAGTTTTATAGGTTGCGCCAAGCCGAATCAGTGTTTTGTACCGCCGGTTCGTTTTTTGCTGACTCATCAGAAACTGAACACCGATTACTGTGTTTGCAATAATCAGGAAAATAATCGCTAAATAAATGGTAATATAGCTGGCTGCTACGATATAAAATAGCTGCCGCCCCATGTTTTGCAAATAGCTTTCATAGTCAAGTCCCGTTTCATCCAGTTTTTTATTCATTTTTGAAATCGCAGTCATCAGGCTGACTCCATTGGTTATGTCACTATCCAGAACGCCATTCACATAAACATCATATTGATTCTGTGTATAATATTCAAATGCCTCATCCGGCAAAATCAGCGCAAAAGACAATGTAATAGAACGGTCTGTAACCAGCGCGACAGTGTGGACATTTCCAGTCAGATGGAGCCAGGCACCGTCTATCTGTGCTTCCGGCCGGTCAAACAGAATACGGTTCAATATTTCTATTTGATCGTTTGTGACAAATTCTGTATCCATATAGATTGCTGCTTCATCTTTTGCCAGATTCTGAGTCGGCAAGCCGGCCAGCTGAAGTAATTCGTTATATCCCGTAAGTGAAATCAAATGCGGATAGTCAGCATAGCTAAGGTTGCTCAGCAACACATCTCTTGCATCTGATTCCGGCACTTTCGCCAGTTCATTCATAATAGAATCCATCATAAAGACATCATTATAAGCCTCTGTTGTCCGAATATATCCGACTTTCATTTCGAACAGATCGGAAAAATCCGTGTCTAAATGATAATTTGCCAGGGAATCCCGAATGTTAGACGCTTCCTGTTCACCATCTTGGGCTGTGTTATCTTCAAAGGTGTAATCCAGAACATGGGTTTCCGCCTGACCGTAGAATTGCGCAATTGCAACACCTGCACCGAAACAGCAAAGTGCTGCCAGGATCAGAAGCGAACTGACAGCCATGGTGCTTGATTGATGAATCACATTTTCCTGAAGCTGCCGGAAATTAAAAATCTGAAGTTTACGATTAGATTTTCCTATTTTAATCATCAGACTCATAACAGACCGCATTCCAAAGAATAGCAATAACGTTCCAATAAAACCCATGATCAGGGTTATTGCCATTTTTTGCAGGTGTTGCCATGATATGCCGCTGATTGCCAAATAATATGCGGCTCCAAGACATACAACACCGATCACCAGTGCTAGTGTATAAATAATAGCCGGCATCTGTCTCTTTGTTCCTTCCGGGGTTGCTGCCAAAAGTGATTGAATTTCCTGACGACTGGTTTTTCCGCTCAGAATCAAAAAGGCCGCTGCTTTGATCATTAGAAAACCTATAGTAGTCCAGAGTATTGCAGGCAGGGACAAGGAAAACCGGTGACCGATAATTCCAAGGCCAACTAATTTGGCCGTTACCAAACTGATAAGCTCAGAAAGTAAAACAGCTATTGGCAGCCCAATTAGCAGTGACATGATACTGCTGCGGAAATCTTCTGCAAGAAGCATCGCAAACAGCCTGCTCCGGCGCATTCCCAGCATTAAATATATGCCAAATTCATGACGGCGGCGTTCCATTTGAAACTTACTGGCAAAATAAATCAAGAAAAACAGGATTACCAGCGTCATTCCATAGAACACGGGAATCATTGCCAGAAGACGATTGACTGCATCGCTTTCCATCTTCTGCAGAAAGATCATAACATCTTGCTGCGCCAGGGATAAAATGATGTAAAAAGCTACAATCGAAATAATCAGCGATGCAAAGAACAATCCGTTTTCCTTTCTATCCCGTCTGCTGTTTCGAAAAACTAATTCAAAGAACATTTGCACTTCCACCTCCCAATTGCGCCATCACCTTTAAAATCCGTGTATAAAAATCCTGCTGAGACTCATCGGGAATATCTCTGCGAAGCTCATGGAAGATCACCCCGTCCTGAATAAAGAGAATTCGTCTGCAGTAACTTGCTGCATTAGAATCATGTGTTACCATCAGAATCGTTGCATTTTCATCCCGATTTAATCCAGCCAGCTTCTCCATCAGTGTTTTCGCATTCTTGGAATCCAGAGCGCCAGTCGGCTCATCTGCAAGAATGATCCCCGGATTCAAGATCAGAGCTCTGGCTGCTGCAATGCGCTGTTTCTGCCCGCCTGACATTTGAGATGGAAATTTCTCAAGAACATCGGTAATTTCCAGATATGCTGCTAATTGTTTTAAACGCTTTTTGCTTTCTTTCTCTGGTACATTATGTAGAGACATAGGCAGAAAAATATTTTCACGGCCGGTCAGGTTATCTAACAATTCAAAATTCTGAAATAAGTAGCCGATTTTTTTCCCTCGATATTCCGCTAAGTTACTCCCCTTCAAAGATTGTAGTTCCATTCCCTCCATAGTCATGCTGCCACTGGTAGGTCGGATAACTGTGGCGATACAGTTCAAGAGTGTTGACTTGCCTGAACCGCTGCTCCCCATAATCCCCAGAAACTCTTGCGGCATCACCTGAAATGTAATACCGTCCAGTGCTTTCGTTTGATTTGTTGGCTTGCCGTAATATTTCTTTAAGGACTCAATTTGAATAATAGGTTCCATTGCATTACCTCCATAATTTATGGTTTTATGATATCATACGACAATGCCAAAGAATACTTACAGATAATGAAAGTAAATATAGACCTTGCCCTAAGGGCAAAGTCAACCGGCTTTTTGTGAGTCAATGTCTTTCTTTGAGCCTGTCCATTCGCCTGTAAACAGATTTCTCGGTAATGTGAAGAAAATGACACAGTGCGCGCCGGAATTGTGCTGGGTCTGGGAACCTGGCTACAGATTCTCCAGAATGAGGCGGTCCGTAAAATCACCAGCCATTCTGAGATTGACCTGGCCGAACCTGTGCCCGAAGTAAGCCTATAACTTAATTAATCGCTAGTTCTCATTATTACAATTTTAATAGTTTCCGCCGCTACTGCATAATCGGCACTATTTCCTGTTATATTCACATCAAGAGTATCAAGTTCTTTGTTCATGGCAATATTGCCATCTTCATCATAATAAAATAGTGAGAGCTGAAAAATACAATCAATTGATGTATTTCCAATTATACAGATATACTCTTGCGTATCTGCTCCAAAGCCCCCTCTCCCTGCAATCGATATATGCTCACTCGTCAGATAGTCACCTTGAAATCCAAAAGTCATAATATCTTCTGGACCTATATATTCAGCGAAAATTAAAAATGCAGGATGAAACACGTCATAGGCATCGTTGCTAACAAAATAGGTAAATCTAATGTTGCCGAGTATTTCTTCATACTTCTCGTAGCCAGCATTATCGTTGATTGAATAGCTTGCAAGATACCCGCATTGCATATCTTGAGGGGCAAGCACTTCATAGTTATATTGTGCTGTCAGATATTCTCTATCAATTTCTATGGTATTTGATTGATTTACCCGAACCAATAGGATAGTAATGCTGAATATGAGTAACGCTAAAATAATCGTTACAATTCCTACGGTTTTTGGAGATAGCATTCTTTTTTCATTTCCCGAACGCTCTTTAAGCCGCTTGTTAATCACTCTGGAGTAGTGCAAGTAGTATATTGCTACTGTTGCAATTGCAATAATTATTATTGAAACAGCAATAATAATTATAGTTAAAGTATTAATCACTTGTATAACCTCCTATATTCCTATAATTTCTCGAAAGATATAATAATAGCTCCTCGTCACATCAACAATGCGTCCATCACTTAGTGTCAAAATATACTTTGCAGACAAAGTAGGTTTGATTTTGTGTATTTTATTTAGCGATACAATTACAGAGTTGCTAATTCTCAAAAACTGCTTTGGGTTTAACATGCTTTCAAGTTGGTGCAATCGTTCATTTAATTTGAAATCGCCATGAGCAGAATGGATGATAATGTCATGGGCAAAACTTTCAATGCAGAGTATATCATTGACAGAAATCCTATGAAATTCCCCATCATGTTTTCCAATCAGATATTCAGCAAAGCAATCTTTTTCTGTAATCAACAAATCCGCATTTTCATCTATTTCAATACCTTTTGAGGTTAGCTCATTTTTCACTTGCTCATATCTCAACGCACTGATAATCAACTTGATTTTCATAATGCTATAAATCCTCCTTTCTCGCCTACAATCACATGTCTATTATAAATGTTACAGCGAAAAATACAATGATGTCGGAACACCTTACAAGGATTGGTGCCCACTTTACATGTATCTACATATAGTTTGCATTGCCCTTTGCCTTCAATGCGGCACGCATTTGTTTGAAATATGGAAGTAGTATAGAAGGCTTTTCCAAAAAGATTAGAAGTTCGAGTTTCATAATTTGTTTAATAAGCGATGAATTTCTTAAACGTGAAAACTGTATGTATGAAATTTAGAATGCGATTGCTTGAATAATTTAATTGATAGGCAACGAAACAACTCTGCAAAAGAAGAGCATATAAAGAAGTTAAAGAAATATGAAGAGATTAGCCGTAATATTAGAGAGTTTTTATATGCCTTAAAAGATACAATATATATTTTGCGGATGTTAAATTGTCTCTCTGGATTTCCACTGATTTTAGGGCATTTTAACTACTCCTTTTAGCAGGCAATTAGCACGGAACATAAAATTAGGGAAACGCTCCTGTGTCAAATTGATACTGCTCTGTGCTATTCATTCGTTGCTTATTTCTAAGAAGTTTACTAAATCACTTCTTTTATTTCTCAGAAACAGACTTTGAGATGCGCGTCTGAATGTCTTCAACCGATGTCATTGATTACCCAAGAAAGCAAAGCCTGTACCCAATTCAAGTAGCAATTTTGTTATATCCTGCACTAAAGCCTGTTCAATATCTCGTTCAATCATATCCTCTTTGAAAGGAATGAAATCAAAAATATATGGGTCTTTCATCGTTTGAACTGCCAATTCGCTTTGCGGAGAAGCAAGCTGATTTTCAAAATTTGAAACTTTTTCAGATATAGCCTGCCGTTCATATAGTCCGCTCTCAATCTGATGAATTAAAACGCTATGTGACCATCCATTTTTGACTGTCTTTTCTATATACCATATCCGCCTTTCTTCATCTTTTGCTTTTTCAAAAATTGCTATATTATGTGACCACGGAATTTGTGCAGACACTGTCTGCACAAATTCTCTCGACTTTAGCTATTTAAGGGCATAACAAAGTGCCGAATTAAGCGAATTCAACGAATAAAAGTGGGGTTGGGTCTCGGGTAAATGTGACACGAACCCACTTTTATTTGAATCAACATCGAGA
>Ga0153924_1000659_pt1 | contig 20732 bp, 19 predicted proteins | sample TSNJ008MetaG_FD_104709 | JGI IMG/M metagenome (GOLD analysis project Ga0153924, IMG submission 104709) | Attine ant fungus gardens microbial communities from New Jersey, USA - TSNJ008 MetaG | ecosystem: Host-associated > Fungi > Mycelium > Unclassified | place: USA: New Jersey, Wharton State...
GACCCTACTAATAGTACCCCTAGTGTACTAGTTTAGCCCTCTAGAGCAACCCAGCACCTAGTAATATTCAATCATCTCTAGTTCACTCCTAGAACTTCTGACCCTGACCACTTGGACAACAGGAATGGTAACATATGGACTACAGTAGTATATATAGTATAGAATATCCCTCCAGGAGCCTCATCCTAATCTCTGAGGATTTTCCTGGAGGTGAGTTGTAATGTATTCTACAGAGTGTAATTAAACTGAGGATTCTCCTGGAGAACTCCACTTACAGTTATGGGGCTGCAATGGATAAGACCTTTATAAGGGGCTGAATGAAACTATGAGGTCATTGCAGGGCACAGGGCCAGTGGTCACTGCAAAAGAATAAATGAAAGAAACATGAGGTGTCCATGAGGAGAAATGAAACAATGGAATAAAACCAAAACACTAGAATAGAGCAGAGAGGATAACAACAGTGAAAGTCTCATAATCTTGCTTGTCTGTTTCTTGCCATTTTATTAGGATCATAATCTTGTGAGTATAGAGCAGCTGCTCCCCTCCTCCAATCATACCAAACCTTTGAGTGTCCTCATAATTTTCTCAATGATGAAGGGCATTTACAAGGTTGATGACAGGTAAGTAATTGATATAGACATATGTTCCTCTGAACCATATAGGATCGTGTTTTGACTTGCTATACCTCGATTTCATTCATGATCATCTTACTTATTCTTCACTTATTCTTCTTGCTGCTTTATGAAAAACAAATTGGTCATATCACGAAGTCGTCTGCTAATCATGTGCCCAATTTGATCCCAGCCTGGTAATCGACGAAGTGTTTTGTTCTACTACATGAGATATGCAGACCCTGCAACACACAATAGTTTCTACCATAGGTAACATTATTAGCTGAATCGGCCAGTGATCCCTTTCTCCTCACTCTTTCGCCTCCTGATCAATAATTCGGAACACGCTCGGCCCATACAGCGAAGACATCAACTCCTGTGACATGATTACTCTGAACTCCGGGTTGGACATGAGTTACTCTTTGTGTGTTCTCATACTGACCTAAGTTCTAATACCAGTGACTAGTTGGGCAAGTAGCTTTCGCACAAGCTACTGCTCCCTACCTTCTTACTTTGCCACCATACCGATTCCACCAAGGAGGATTAGGCGAAATGAGATGTGCAAAGGAGAGAAGATGCCTGGATTGAAGAGGAGGTCGCAAAAGTCCACATTGCACTCACCATTAACTTTAAGTGTGCGACAGTCCTTCGTAGATCAGAAAGTACAATCCCAATTGGGGGTCCCGACATGTATTTGGGTGAAGAACAGGAATAATTGGGTGCTGGTCGTCCCTTTGCAATTAGACCGATTTTCATTTTCCAATGTTGACTTCTGGAAGAACCAAGTAGAGTAGTTCATCAATTCCTCAACTTAGCCTGAATATCGTATAGACTTCATCCTCAGAACCCTGATCCGTGCTCAAAATCGATCACCCCGATTGCCGATACGAACTTCAGGTCCAACCTTTCCCACCCCATCTATATCTGTCCTTGATCTGATCGCATCTATGATGGCGACAGCTATCAAATGTTACTGTAGCAGGGTGGTCTTGCGAGTGCAAAAAAGGGCGATCCTCTGGACCGATTCCTGAAAGAGCTATAACAAATAAAATCTAGATCTCTGAGCAGACTCAAAACAAACGTGTTAGTTACAAGATTGGTTTTTAAAGCACCCACTTCTCTTCCTGCCTCTGCTGACAATTGTCTCTCCACTCTCCATGCTTCCCTACAACGCTATGCCCCATGAAACAGACCCGAAGCGATCAGCGAGTTCCTATAACGCCTGGTACTCGAATATACCCACCCCCGATCCCGTCCCCGATCCCGCCCCCTCTTATTCCAGTTCGCCCCAGTCGAGCAGCAGCAGCTCTCTCCTCGGTAAGTAGCACTCTTTTTTCTATGCAACCATCTCATCAGTCGTCCATGATTGTCTCCCGCAGGCACACCGTATCAGGCCCATGGGGACACAAACAGTGATGACCACTACAGGACTCCGAACTCTTTCAGCGATTCCATGGCTCAACCGACACTCATACCCAGGTTCACGACGTTATCAGATATACGCAAGGTTTCACCTCTGAGTCGGTTATGCGGACCCGGTGTCCAAGCCCCTCCTGTCGACGATCACCCATATAGTCATCATGGCGTTTGGCACAATGCAAGTCTGTATTACCAAACTGGGGCTGATTGTCCATACAGCCTTTGCTCGCCCACAAGATTTCAGTCACAGTATCATGGTTGCTCTTGCTCCGACAATGGTCCACCCAAACCTTTTCCTTCGCCCTCCCAACTCCCTCCAGAAAGCCTCCCTGATTCATTTTATCGTCAGGCCCCAGAAATCAGGGACGACAGCCTCTTGCCATCCAGATATAATTGTTCGACCTCTCCATCAATTCAGCAGTGGAATGCAAATCAGATCAGTTACCCCTACGTTCCGTCTCACAAACAGAACGTCGACGGACCGCCTTTCGACAGAAGATTATTGTCGCGACAACGCCAATCACAGTTCACTTCCCTAACCCAAGGCAATGTAAAGCTTCATAACACTCTCCACTCCAGTCAGCCGACTGGACCTCCCCCGAATCGTCCACTATTACAACTTCGTGTAGGGTCAGATCGTACGCGAGCAAATAGCCATTCGAGGAGGACAAATCCTAATAAGAAAGTCTTTGTCTGTCCAATAAGCGAATGTGGAGCAACAATAACGTCAAAACATAACTTTGATAGTGGGTACCGTATTTTTTAGAAACTGAGGGCCGCTGGTAACTCTTCTTGTAGGCCACCTAAGGTCTCACTATGGTGACAGACCCCATTCCTGTGGTCAAGGCACCTGCGAGAAAAGATTTGGTACTTCAACTGAGGTAAAACGCCATCGTGTGAAGCACTGCCCTTGGAAGCGGTCATCGTAGAAACCTCGATCCATGACATCCTGTTGCTCGCTTCCGCTAGATTGTTTGACCATTCTTGTATACCTTTGTCTCCAAAATTACCATGCGCTTGAGTTATGTTCGTGCTATATTTGAGCTGTAGAACCCTTGTCTGAGAGTCGAGAAGCCGTTGGAATGCCGAGTTGCTGCCCTAACCATTTCAAGGAAACAAGGGGTATGATATGATGACGGATGCATTGGCCAGTCATTAGTAGATGATTGTCAGGTCAGTATGGAGTTCTTTCCCGTCACGTGATATCCACCGACTTGGCACCAGCCACATGGTGCATCGGGTAATGTTAGTCGAAAGACAATTGTTTTTTTTTCTGTCACACGCGTTGATAGGAGCCATTGTGGATTCCATTAGACACAAAAGAATAATCACGCACCTACCGGAACAAAGTCGCGCTAGTGATTTTTTCCTGAAACCGAGAGTCTTACAGCAACCGAAACATTGTTGCCGTTTGACCGTCCCTGCTACCTGTTTTTGCCAAGGGTCGACTGAAACCCAGGCCCAACTTCATGCCGTATCAAGTTCCGGCCGATAACTACATTCAATCTGTTCAGCAGATGAGCAGGTCATAAGGAAACAGGTGATCGTGAATTGAACGGATCCGAAGGGAATGCATAACGTAGCAAATACTAATCTCTTTTTCTCTTCCTCGTTTGAGTAATCTAAAGAGAAATTTTGTTTCAAATTGTGAAACCAGTCACGTGATTCGACCTCTTTTGGGTCGGAACGCTCGCTAACTGGATGTGACCAAAGTGTGACTAAGATACTCGGGGGCGTGAGGAAGTCTGGGTGAGAATTTGGAATCTTAGGTTTGATAGGGGTAACATTATCGCACATGCCTTAGAAATCGCCTAGAATTTGACAAGGGAAAGGACCTTTTTGAGCACGGTTAGAATCAATTCCCACGAGAAGACAAATCAGATCAAGTCAGGGTAGGATTACTAGAATGAAACAGGCATACTCTAGCAACTAGATATGTGACCGACTTGGGTTGTCCGAAAATGGGTATATACACATGGTCTGGAAAAAGAGGTACCTGTTTCGAGTCATTAAGCTTCAACTGATAATATGTCGACTATCTCCTACGCGGAGGCTCTTCCACATATTGACATATTGGAAGACATGCTGCAGTAGGATCCGACACTGGCATGAACATATCTTCAACAGTCATTTGCGTATTTTCGTTGAATTCTTCATTGTTCACCCCACAAAGCATGTCTTATCCTCTAGATTCCGCCGTTGGCGCATCATACTCCGTCTATGGGTACCGCAGTGTCCGGAGAAATATCAGGTCCACTCCGGCTTCTGCTGCCTTCAAAATCTCCATCTCAATTGCGGCTCCAACGCTTGATGACACTATCCTGATAATGTCATCAAGAATTTGTTGTCTTCTTCCCCAAATGCGGTTTTATTATTGACTATAGTCTTTTAAGTGGAGAAAGGGCTTAGGCTGATTTTCTCCCTTTAAAGATAAGACTCATCACATAGGCCCATAGTGGCGCCTACCCTTGACAACCATGTAAAACGGCTGGTAGATATAACAATAAAATGCATTTTTCTTGGTACCAGAGCTCATGCGAGAATGTCTAATCTTGGGTTGAGTTGAGGCAAGGTCAGTAGTGAGTCGCTAATTGCCATGAGCCGATATTCCTTAATTAAGAAGAAGTCGACCCTTGACTACGAAATGCTTTCTGATTTGATGTTCTCAATTGATCTTTTGTCTGCATTTCCAGACAATAGAGTCTCGTAACTACGACGGACAAAGTGAGATGAAGATCGAACCATACATCACGGAGAAGTCAGCATTCTTGTTTTCGTCCAGCTGCATCAACTGGGATAGTACTGTAGTCACGATACAAGCTTCTTCTGGATCTGAGCCCATCTCAGGACTTCGAAAAATTGATGAGAGACCAGATGGACACACGACAGTCCTTTGCACCACCTATGAGCCAGCGGTCTCTCTCGGCCAGCATCTCATCATCACTGCTAATCTCACTTTCCGGTCGAGGCCGATCACTGCGACATGATTTTGCAAATATGACAACTTGACATGTACTCTTGTGATATCTGAGGGTGCCGAGCGACTTCAATGTTCGTGTAGAGTAGAGTCGAATACTGGAACAAGTCAGCGCTATTTTAAGGGGTCAGATATTGTCTATCACTGACCTACCATCCCAACCACCGATAGCGCACACTTTTCCATCATCTGTGATGGCTATTGACGAATTTCCTGGATGTTTAGTCTTACATATCGTGGTCACGTTTTCTGAGGATACAGCCGCCTTGAAACTGTCTTTGAGTACACCAACTACCTAGATAGATAGACTTACGCTAAGATCGTAGCGACAGACCAGATGGTCTGCAGAGACAGAAATTGCAAAGTCATTTTGGCGTGAAATTCTCATCGCCATGACTTGATACATGGTTGAGTCGGAGAAGATATAGAGAGATCTTGACACATACTAGTTTGTGCGTGAAGTTTGGCTGTCCAGAGAATTACCCATCCCATTGAGCCATTTGGACTACAACCGGCGGAAAGATACCTCCGGACCGTAACAGAGCCATTTTCGTACGCACAAATAAGGCATAGATCGTCATGACAGGTCTCGGTAGATTGGATCGGCGACAGATATAGATGTAAAGCCATGATAATACCTAATAAATAGTCAGTCGTGGTCGTGGAAACGACACTGATGAAAGTCACACCAGCCTTGTCCCTGCTGTTCGGATGTGGAGAAAGACTTCGGGTCCCTTCGCCTACTGCAGTATGGATTCTGCTCCGAGACGGTAGCGTCCAGATATCGGCCTAGACAACGATGCTCTGGACAACAAGCATATGAATGTAGGAAGGATATAACCCACTACAGTCGAATCTATGAGATTGGGGAGGGCTATCATAGCCTGTTTCTCCTCGTGTGGACCTGCTGGATCATGCAGCAAGGAGAACCGACAGTAGTTGAGTGCATTGATGTCCAAGGCATACGATAATAGAGGTGTACTGAGATTGAGACGAGCAGCTGTATCTCCAAGCGTGGTAGATTCCGGCGCTTCAAGAACACGACCCCAGACACGTAATTTATTGTCTCGTCCATGGCTGTAGCATTGAACCAAACCACCATGTATAGAGTTATAACATCTTATGAGCAGGCATGCTAGCGTACGTGATGATCTGGTCTCCCCATTCTTCAATACCAAGGAGACTATCAGAATGAGCTTGCCATTGGGCAATTGCTCGAAGGGTGTGAGAAGAAGTTATTACGACGAGACCAGATGAATCTCCTGAGTAGATCCTTTTGTTATCGGGGGAGACTTCCAGAGCGCTTACTGGATACGAATGCAAACGAAGCAGGTGATTCGGAGCGGCCGGAGAAGGCACTGACATTATCAATCAAGTGCTGATTTCATTAATTTCAAGGTTTGCGCAAATGTTGTTTGGTCTGTATTTGGGATACATGCTTCAGGACAACATTCGTCTCGACGTGTCATTCAGGCGTGGCTGATCAGCTCATGTTATAGCATCCTTTGTCCTCTCATCAGAATGCATAATATTTTTTCCAGGATCAATAATGTTTCTGCACTACTCTCGTCGTGTATGATGGCGCTACTGGCAGCTATTGCAATTTCCTCCTTTGTATTCACTGCCGACCCACAAGGCGACCTAGGACTCCTCTCGATCAAAGTGTATGCACGCCAAAATCCGAGACACACAGTAATCTGAACTCTGAGATGATCCTATCCAGTTATCCCGCGACTGGGGCGAAGAAAGCACATGCAAAGCAGGAACTTGCTTTTGTCAATTTCAACGTGACCGCTGGTCCGTCCTTTCTATTCCTTTTTGTACGACCTTGACGTTCATTCTCCTGCAGATCTCCGACCACTTTTCCATTGGAATACGAAACAACTGTTTGTATGGGTGGAAGCAGAATTCAATAATACGAAGAAGGTCTGCGGACCAACATGCACTAATGAGCCTACTCTCATAATCCCCACAGGCTGAGAATACAGTTATTATCTGGGACCGTATTGTTCGTCGCAAAGAGGATGCAGATCTCAAAGTGACAGGCAAGAACAAATACATGCTTCGTGAACTCACGAAATCATTCAAGTAAAAATCCACAGCTGTCTATGCCGATTTGGCGCTGATAATCACTCAGGAACGCAGGCCCTGCCCATTATTCCTTGAAATACAATGTTATGCCTCACGTTGGAATACTGACTTATGGCGAGGCAGCCAGAACGAAGGCTGCGATTGATTTTCCACCCATACAACAGCGTGTATAATAGAGACCGTCCAGGCGTACAATCGTATCTTGATCTTCATATCAAATTCCTTTCTGATGTCTATGCTCCCAACTTTGCTTTCAAGATTTCATCCACGCTTGATCACCTCTTTGACTTCAGCCTCCACACTGGTGAAGAGGTCTCTCGTAGTCATCTTCGGGCACCAACCAATTGCCCGTGACTGGTTTCCCCTGCACCTTGAGTTGGACCCGAGTGAAGTCCCTTGCTTCAAGTATGTCAGTCAATATTGTCGTCAACTGTGATAGGGCCTACTCCAAAGTATCGAACAATTTCATCCTGTGTAAAGGTTGCTGGGTCTCGGAAAGTGCTTTTGTTGAACTCAACAAGTATATACCCAATCTGTTTCGCCAGGTCGTACAAAGTGTGCTCCCCGTTTTCGCCAAAGTAGTAACCCTCGCGACCATGGCCGGGATTGCGGTTGGAGCTCACTGCATCAAAAATATTTATATAGAGGTTGGCCACTACGTTTTTCGGATTATGAATATCGAACCATACTTATCTGAATTCATACGTACCGTCATTGATGTGTACATTTGGCCATATGTTCCTTCCTTCTCCAATCATCCCTGCTCTACGACGATCCAGCGCAGCCCGAATCAATGAAGGGATTTGTATGGAACGATTATTCGCTATCCCAGCTGCGACGAGTCTCCCAGTTGCAAGGCCATATATAGTTGACGGGGCTACAAGGTACGCCTGAATAAATCCTTTTCTATCGCCATCGATAAGAGCCAAGTCCACATCTCGATGAGGTGCATTATTGGGCAGCATTTCAAGGTCATCTGCATTCGCATCGTTCCAGATCTTATCAGACGCAAACATGCCTGCGGCATTGTCGGCCAGAAGACCAGTTCCGGACTAGAAGATTGAGTCAACCTATGACGCTGAGGGAAAGAGAAATGCGTACAGTGTGTATGAAAATGGGTTTTCTACCGGTGGCTTGATGTCTCCTCCTTAATCCACGCAGGATTGCCTGGGCAGATTCCAGATTGTCTGAATCGGCCTGTATCACTCTGAGCCTACAAGCAATTCTGAATACGACCAACGTACGGCGTCGAACACGACGTCTGCATCAGCGGCTAGGTCCTCGAGGAGCAGAAGGTCACTCAATGATCCCACAACTGGAGTTACACCGAATTTAGTCAGGGTTCTTGCTTTCTCTTGCGAACGGACGAGTGTTGTTATCTCGAAAGTAGAATTTTTGTGATGTGCGAGGAGGCGATCTAATATTGATCCTCCAATGTAACCTGGCCAAATCAACGCACATTTTTGAATGGTTCAAATTATGCCAACCTGTAGCACCAGTCGTCAGAATACGAAGTTTTTCCATTGTGATCGACAATTATGGTTGTCCGTTGCAAAGGCGGAGGATGCAATTCTTCTCTGAAGCTTGAAATTTGACCGCGTGAATAATCACATAACCATATTCCCAAACTATTGTGCTTAGGTGGATCCTATGACTATGATCCATGTCCTGAAGTTTTGCTTTTATTTCATAGTACCTTTGTGTGGACTCTTATCACATAATGCTATTCAACGTAGAGCAGCCGGATGAAAGCCTGTCCTTAATATCTCTTCAACTTCCGGTCGAATGCTAGCTAGAAAATCTTCTGTCGTTCTCTTCGGCTTCCAACCAATAGCCTTTGAGTTGTTAGCCAAACCTCTCGAGTTCGATCCTAGATAATTGGATCCCTATGGTAAATTGATTAAGGCGCATTATCTAATTAGATGTAATGAGAAGCTTGCCTGGAAATATTTGTTTATCTCTTCTTTTGTAAAAGTTGTGGGTTCTTCGCTTGAGCTCTTGCCAACCGCCACCATTGCGCGACCCAATTCTTTGCTCACGTCGTAGAGAGTATGCTCTCCATTCAACCCGAAGTAGTATCCTTTGCGACCATGCCCAACTTTGTCAGGATTTGCCTTGATTGCATTGTAAAGATCGATATAGAGATCGGCAACTGAATTAGAAAATGAGTTGGTCAAGGGGCAGCAAGATCTGTGTAGAATCATACCATCGTCGATATGTACATTCGGCCAGATATTTAAACCTTTCCCAACCATTCCAGCTTGTCCTCGATCAAGAGAAGTACCGATTAAAGCAGGGACTTGAATAGAGTGCTTGTTGGCCAGCCCTGCTTTCGCATATTTGTTGGTAGTTATAGCATAAATTGTAGCGGGAGCAACTAGGTAACTCCTAACATAGCCCTCCTCATCGGCTTGAATGATCTCGAGATCAACATCACGGTGAGGCGCTGTTATGGGGAGTGTTGCGATTTGATTAGGATCAGCATCGTCCCAGATAACATTCGAATCATTTAACCCGGCAGCCTCGTCAGAGAGAAGCCCAGTTCCAGACTGTTCAAATGAATATGATGGCTATGATTAGTAGAACGAACGTACGGTATGTATGAAAATCGGTGGGATTCCTGTCTCTTGGAACTTTCTCTTGAAACCACGAAGCATGGTTCTTGCTGCATCGAGAGCATCGGCGTCAACCTGGTGGGAGTAAATTCATTGGACCAGCCTGGTTACTCAAACACAGATTTCACTTGCTGTGTCAACAACAATATCTGCAGCTGCCGTCAAATCCTCAAGAAGTTTTGTGTCGCCAAACGAGCCGACAACGGTGTTCACACCGTATTCCTTGAATTTATCTGCTTTTTGCGGACTTCGAATGAGTGCAGTGATCTCAAACTTGTCAGCATCCGGATGGCTCTGTAAACGTTCGAGCACAGAGCTACCGATGTATCCTTCAGGTAACTTAGTCAGCCTTCCGAAAGGATGTCCAGTCCAAAGCATATGGCTCACCAGTAGCGCCGGTGATGAATATCTTAGTATTTGCAGACATGAGGAAAGGAAGACAATTTGATGTGGCTTAAGATCTGGCCTGAGAATCGCTCCAATATGTTGAAGTTGGTTTTTATATGCGCTCGTCATCCGATTATTTTAGCAAAACGTCTGAGAAAGTCTTGTTAGAACCCGATAATTAATAATCACTCTTGGTAAGCTTGATATTGTTTGTCATCTAGAACTCTCAATTTAGCACAGCGAACGAACATATGTGCGTTTTAGCACAGCAAAAATATATGCCATCATGCCCATTTTTAGGAGTTGAATTACATTGATAACTCAGTGTTTGACAAGGTGCTGATCGAAAATCATTGGATCCCATTCTTCATTTGTCTGGATGCTCAATCAGCTGTCAATGCACATCTGGTTGATTCCTCGGTGTATGGAGTTGGATACCTTATAAATAGATATAGATCAAATACTAAGAAACTCATTGGAGGAGCACAACATAGGAATTGGCAGCGTAGAAGCATCAAATTGCCTAGTTTGCGCACTATGTGAACATGTACTGGTCAAGTTGGTCACCCCAACAAGGCTAATGCAAGACACGGTGCACAATTGAGCGCAGTATTATAAGCCCCTTTGCTAGATAGCGCACAATCCCGGTTCTCGCAAGGCAGGGTCACGTGCACGAGATCGGTACTTGGTAATGAACTTGATTGGTTTTTATATATATGTGACTATGGCATCTCCTTCCCAGAATGCCATCCAAATATCCCATTTCTGCTCTTCCTCTACCTCAGCTCTCTAGCTTACTCATTAAGAAGCTCACCCCTGATATTCACACGTCGTCGGCTGCTGCATTTCGTCAAATCCAGAATATCAACCCCAGCATCCAACGGAGAGCTCGCCTCCTTTCGCCAGAGTGCCACTTTTCTCACGTCTCTCCATTTCCCGTATCTTTTCCTTATGACATAAAATTTTCTGAGGCTGAGGACCCTGAAGATAACAAGGCGTATATTGAACGCTGGCTTGCCGAAAGGGAGTCTACAGATCCTCAACCAGCCCCGGCCCAATTTCCGGACGCACCGTTGCGGAAATACTATCCAAGGAATAGAGACCAGACCCTTGACCTGATCGGACTTTCTGAGGCTGGATTGAGGGACTGTGTACCACACCTGGACGTCGGAGATGCTTTTTACCTGCTTGGAACGCCAGCACTTTCTGACGAGTTTAAGGGAGATGAAGTCGAGTCAAAAGGAGGGAATGCCCGGGCTGCCAGGGAAGACCTCATCGATATCCTAAGTGGGCATGCTATGCTGATGTCTGATGAATTTGCGCCCTGGTCAATGCGATATAGTGGACACCAGTTTGGATCATGGGCAGGTCAACTAGGAGACGGTCGTGCCATTTCAGTCGGTAATTCCACGGTTTGATGTGCTTGAACCGCCTTCGCTGATGTTGGATAAGTCGTTACACCACATCCGACTAAATCTGGAGAGGTATACGAGCTTCAACTCAAGGGGGGTGGGCGCACACCTTTCTCCAGGAGTGCTGATGGTTTAGCTGTTCTACGCTCATCCATACGCGAGTATCTCTGTTCAGAAGGTTAGTGTCAAGTTTGACTGCGTAGAAGATTATGACCCGAGTTCATTAGCTATGCACGCTCTTAATATACCCACAACTCGTGCATTGGGCATAATTTCTCTTCCTGAAATTTCTGTCACTCGCGAAAAAATGGAAACCGCATGCGTTGTCACTCGTATTGCCCCCTCGTTCATCCGTATTGGGAACTTCGAGGCTTTCAACGGCCCCACCAACATGTTCTTTTTCGGAGGTGGTCAGCAGAAACCTGATTACGAAGCTTTGCGTATCCTTGGAGAGTATGTGGCAAAAGAAGTACTCAGACTTGAGCTGAAAGAAGGAAATGCATGGGGAGAGACGCTCGTTCTGGACGTAGCCAAGAGGAATGCGAAGATGGTCGCCGCCTGGCAGGTCTATGGATTTATGCATGGGGTCATCAACACTGATAAGTAAGTGCGTGTAAATATGCATTATCTTACTAACAACCATTAGTGTGTCCATCCTCGGGCTGACCATTGATTACGGTAAATTCCTTCTGAGTTATTGTCGTAATATTGATTGGGCTAACACGTCTCATCAGGCCCTTACGCCTTCATGGATGTATTTGACTCCTTCCATATTTGCAATCATACAGACGAGACTGGCCGATACGCCTACAAACACCAACCTGACATGATGTGAGTTAAGTTTACTCCTTCTCACTCTCATTAATGGGCAAAAAAGTTTATATGCGATTCGAGCTTTACTCAACGCTCTTGCGCCTATCATCGGCGCAGAAAAAATCTTCTTCAATGGTCTTGCCGTGACCAAGGACTGGACAAAAGATGTGACGTCAGAACAGATAGAAGCTTGGACGGAGAAGGGCAAAGAACTCCGACTTGAAGTCGAACGCATATTCCAACAAACCTACTCGACAGAGTATCTTAGACTTCTGCGTAACCGTCTAGGTTTCCGGAACACGGGTCTTGAAGATCAAAATCAGTTCTTCCAGCCGTTGTTGGACATGTTGGATTCGCAGAAGCTGGATTTCCACATCACATTCAGGAATCTGCTCGACTTTGATCCAGCCTGGGACACGAAGGGAGCTGAGATCGACGTCTATGTCGCACGGCTTCTCACTGCTGCACCGGATGCGAATACTGTAAGGAGGGACGAGGCCATCCAGCAATGGAAAGATTGGTTGAGGAAATATGCCGAGAGGATCAATGCCGAAATTTTGGAGGGGGTTTGGGGAGATACAGAGAAGGCGAAAGAGGAGAGGAAAGAATGTATGCGGCTAGTTAACCCACGTTTTGTTCTGAGGCAGTGGTTGCTGGAGGAAGTTATTAGGAGGGTTGAAAGAGATAGTACTAGTGGTAAAAGGGTCTTGGCCAAGGTTTTGCAGGTATGTGATCTTTTCTATTTCTCCTGCACATTGTCAACAGAAGTTGACTGATTATCTCAGATGGCTTGTAATCCTTACGAGGCCTGGGGTGCAGAAAGTGACAAACGGCTTGAGGAAGAGCTGGTGAAGGAAGAAAGGGAAGAAAGGAGATTCTGTGGAATTGGTGAGAAGAGAATGCTGGGTTTTCAGTGCAGCTGTTCTAGTTAAAGTTAAGTTATAAACGCTCCATATATTTAGTTTTTCTCAATCTCATATGTGGTTTATATGGATGATCATGTGAGGATACAGGGCCAGACACAATAGATTAAGATATCTGCATATTTTCTAGGCTTATAGAAGGACCTGTGGCCCTAGTGGGGTCCTAGTGGATCCCATATGTACAATTGTAAATAATCAACACTGTCGCTGTAAGGTTGATGGCTGAGGTGTACAATCCTGGTGAATCTCCATATTTACTGATAATGATACTGGCTATCCAAGTAAGAAATGGAATGAAAAATCGGAAAGAGTATGGAATGCATCAACTTGATCCGCTGATGCAAAATGCATTGGTCCATTTCAACACTATACTACGAGTAGCTGGTTTCCCAGTTGAAAATTAAATTGAAATGATAATATCATCTAGCATAGCTGCACATTGGGTAGGATGGACAGAACGGAAAGCTCCACAGTGATCCGATGATGCGAAAGTCCATTCTAATAATCTGCAATACAAATGACCTCCTTCCATTCATCCATGTCCCGCAACATCTTCTGCAACTCATTTTTGACTGTATCGTAACAACCCCCTCCAAGGGGAAGTTCTCTGGGAAAGGGTTTCCCCTTAGCGCTACCTTCACCCCGTACAAGGTCCACAATAACCTCAACCGCTTTCTTTAGGTTACCGGGTCGTTTCCCGTCGGCCACTAAAACTCATAAGCCTCTGTGATAGAAAACACAGATGGTTTACCTTTCAGAACACCATCATTCGTGTGTATCATAGACTTGTATTCGTCAATACATGAAATTAAAGGTTTACATTTCGTTTCAGCGAGGGAAGTCTGGAAGTATCCAGGTTCTATGCATACCGAGCGAAGACCGAATGGAGTAACCTCTGCATGAAGCGTTGATGAGATACCTATGTTTACAATAAGAAGCCATGAGCAAAAACAATCCAAAAAAACTACAAAAGCAAAATTTTTACCGCGGATTGCATGTTTGGTCGCAGCGTAGACTCCAACACTTGGACATGCCACCCAACTCGCCAATGATCCAATGAATACTACGGTACCAGACTTCCTCTCGCGCATATATGGAAGGAAAGCCCTCGTAACATTAACAGCACCAAAGAAATTTGTATTTAATTGTTTGAGAGTATCTTCGGGCCTTTGGAAGTGAGTCAATGAATATTGATGAAGAGGCTGATCATGTATCACTCACGAGCTTTCTTCAATAGCGCTGATAGATACACAACCTGATATTAACCATTTAAGAAATGCAGGGGACTTAATGCTTCACTGGTACGCCAGGTAACGTACCAGCATTGTTGACAACTACATCTACCTTACCGTATACCCCAACAGCTTTAGCAGCAACATTATTTATTGTGTCGATAGGGGCAGTGACGTCGAATTCGATTGTCTCTGCACCTTCAGTTTTGAGATCATCGAGCTGAGACATTGAACGGGCTGGAGCTGTCGCGATGACCTTGTCACCGCGACTGAGAGCAGATAAGACCAATTCACGTCCAAATCCAGATCTGGTTGGAGTGACAAAGCAAGAATATTCGTGAAAAGTACGCGAAAGAAATCAAGCCCGCGCACGATGTACCGGTGATAAACCAAACTAATTGAGTTGAATCTGTAGTTGGACAACCCATGGGCAAGACTAGTAGTTTTGTGAGGGGGAGGTGTATTGAGTTTCCTGGGTCATTCTTGCTCCTTGGTACGATCTTGAAACTTTGTGCTAGGAATATCGAAAGTTGGGAAATTTATAGCCATCTTATAGATGAAAACTGCCAAATGATTCTCTCTGACGCTGAACCTTCACACCCCTGAATCTCAATGTGGTATGGCAGACGAAAGATCAGGTGCCCGATCTGAAGGGCACATGGTGTCTCTTGGCATCCAACCTGTTGAACGGATATCAACCATCAACGTGACTCTACAGCGGGATATCACGCGTGTAGTTCTATTCTTATAAAATTCTCTGACGGGCTCTGTGTTGGACTCATGCGAGCCTGCGCGATGCACATGATAAAATCAATCTATTTGTTTATGGATATTGGTAGCTACATTCCATGATGAAGATACGGGTATATAGGTAGTGTATTCACTATCCGTTTGTACCCTTACCCTCCCCTATCGATTGTATTCTGTGAGAAAATGATCTGTCAAAGGTTCACGAACCTTCGATACGTCCTCAGTTTATACGAAATTATGTTTTGATGTATTGGTTGATCTTAGATTTAGCAAGTGGAGTGAAACATTGTGTGTTTGCAATGAGTCCTGTCTCTAAATAGAGGTTTTATTCCTATCCAATATCATAAGATGAGACACCTGAACTAGATTGAACAACATAACTTATTTTTAGTATGGTACTCGATATCTGAACAGTGCTTCCCTTCAAAAAATCTCACCAGCTCTCTATTGAAAACGCGGGTCTGGGTTAAATGCCATGAATCAATTGTGATTTGTTGTTCACCAGGGTGGCGGCTCATACTCCAACATTCACCCTAGACCACCATTGAGGACAGGATCGCGAGGTACAACTTTTGTCCATGAACCAATGACATCATGCGACGTGGAATAACAGTTGAAAATCACTTTACATTGGCTGAAATTGAATCTAGGAACATGTTATTACCAAAATGAACCATCAGGAAAATCTTTGGCTCTATGGAAGATTTTTCGTAACCTTCCTTGCGAATTCACAAACTCCAGTCAATTCCCTCTCACTCTCACAGTCTTTTGATGTCATAGATAGGCTCCTCTCAGAATTCATGGAAACTAAATCATAGCCGAACAGCCAGCATACGCCGCAGCAGTCCGTCCAAAGTCATTGCTATGTCGAAGGCGGGTATTATACAGTGGTTTACGCCAGGAGCTCAGATGTAATCAGTAGATTACTACTCTGTAACAACTCTGATTAGGAAAAGTACATGCACACAGAGAACAAGAACAAACAGCTGGGCATGAAGACAACAAGTTGTGACTTTGATATAAAATGTATCGTACACAAAGAAGCGACAGCGAAGATAAACATAATACAGGAGTCAGGCTAGATACATCAAGCGATGGACCAACATCGCGCGATATACCGCCGGGATAACGATAAACAGTCCAACTCCAACCGCCTATGGGCATGAGCGGTGTCTTGGAGAAAAACGAAGGAAAGGATATGAGAACCGAATAGGCTGATCGTGAAAGACAGAGATCATTTGAAAAATGAAGACAAAACACGAGGTCAGAGAAGCGAGGACATAGGGCAGAGTCAGAAATTCGACCACAAAATCGTGTCATTTCGATTTACCCCTGGTCTGATGATTTGTACCGTCACATTGAAGCTACTGCTCCTCACCGGTCTTTCAGCTCGAAGTCCTTTCACAGGTTTCAAGAAACACCAGGCGGGAACCATCCCCAAATGGACGGTACCACCACTTGTTGGACCAATCCCATCATGACCCTTCGGCTGTGACGTCAATATTCCACCTTCCCTTCCGACGACACACCAACCATCATCAAATGATTGCAGTATGATCAATGGTTCACCCAAGGCGATGAACAGCTCATCTGGAAGAATAGGATTGAAAGTTTGCCTGACTTTGCGGATTGAGCGTCCGAAACCTCCGCCGGATGTGGTTGAGACAATGACTTCGTTGACAGATGATGCGACTGAAAAGACGGAGAAACGTGACAGGCGAGAACTTGCGTAAGAACTTCTTGCAACAGCCGGCCACTCGCTGTCCGAGATTAGTGCAGGAGAAGGAGAAGGGACAGTAGGGGAGAATGGTTTAGGAGTGTTGTCAGGTAAGAGATGATGTGTGATGTAATGACGTTCAGCTCCGAACTGTTCTGACGATGGCTTGATATGGGCCTTGATAGGGAACACAACTTGCGAAGACAGGTTATTTCGTGAGAACAAAGGGATTTGCCTGGATACCAGCTTGAGATCGGTTTCGTTCATTTTATATCCAAAGGAACTATGACGCACAAAGAAGAATATTTTTCACGATGAGTCAGTTCGTCTTTCACCAAGCCACGCACAGAAAGGAAAGCTGCGCCTAGTTGGTCTTGACGCCGTTTGGCGGACCATTTGCGACAAAAGTGGATAGAAAACCACAAAATCAAAACCAGGAGAGCTGCTCCTACGATTGAAAAACCTATAATGTACATTGCGGAGATTCCGCCATCGTTGTCTTGGAGGGCAGCAACAGGAGTAGCAGAGACAGCAGCACTAGACATGACGAGTGGTTATATCAAAAGCAAGAGCTGTTAGAAGTCAAAGAGCGGAATGGTCAAAATGCGAGGCCAGTGCACGTCAGAGGAGAGACTGAGGACTAGTGACTGTGCATCCTGGGCGTGTAGAAATGCCCAGCTCGGGATTCTTTTCGGGTGCCCCTAACAACAGCGCACTCTTATAATAGAATTAATTACACGGACAAGTCGCGTCGGGCTTACTTGCTGTGATTCAAGCTAGTTTCGACAATGGTCTTAAACCTGGGTTTACGTTTGAGCTTAATTCGCTTTGAGCAGGACTATATTCGGAGTTCTGATGGTGTGGGAGTGGTTGTAGTGATGGGTTACGAGTGTCACGTTGTGATGATTGACTCCCCAGTCGAGTTTATCACCTACAGTCGCTCTTTTTGTCTTTCTTTTTCTTTAATGGGTCTGCTGCGGCGGAAAAACCATACAGTGACCCAGCGCCAGGTTCCAGGCGCAGCACCCACAGCTTCCGGTATTGGAGGATCTGCTCTTACCGTCGATCCCGATGAAGGGACGCTAGCTCCAACACTCCAATTAGACACTGATGTCGCGCCAGGCGGAGGATTCAGCACTGCTCCCCAGCTCGCCTCTGGTTTCACACCCACCATCACCCTTTCCCCTACAGCTATTCCCTCACTCACTTCATCCCCTCAATCGTCTTCCATATCAGCTTCCTCCAACACAGCGGCGCCGATTTCTGTGAGCACAGTCGTTGGTTCTTGCGTGGCTGCCTTTATTGGTGCACTTGCACTCGTTTGTCTGGGTCTGTGGTTTTATCGTCGCTACCATCGCTCTCTCAAAGCACATTACCGCACCAAGGGTCGTGGCCTTGCCAATGCTCGCGCCGATTTGCCACGACGCCTTTCCCATAGAGAATCATTGGACAAGGCCGAAGACAGAAATTCAGACAACAGATGGGCAGGTCAGACAAAGACAGAAGAGTCCGTCGGTCCCATGGAGAAACTTACCATGTTCAAGAAATCTCCGAGTGTCCGAACGGCACACACTCATTTTGAGGAGGAACCTGGACAATTTGAGATGTCAGAGCCATTCTCACAGCAATTCTCCTTTCCCAATAACGAGCAGGACAAAGCTTCCATGCCCACTTCCAAGTCTTTTACGGCTGGTAATACCTGGAACGAGGTACAGAGTTCTTTCTTATCCACACGAACACAATCAGAACGCATTTCCGGTTCAATGTCTCCTTCTCTAAACATGGCTATTCCGACTCCTCCCGTAACTGCTTCTCCTCAGTATCATTGGGAGAGTGCAGAAATCATCAATATGGAAAGCCACAATCCAGAGGTCGCCGATCCTTTCGCAGATGAAAATAAACCTGCCGGCCCTGAGAGGCGCAGGAGTTATGGGAATCCCTTTTTCAGTGCTCAGAGAGATATGTCAAGGCGACGGTCAAATTCCATCCGGTCAAAGGCCTCAAGGGCAGGTAGTATCAGCGAGTCTATTCCACCATCTGTTCCTGTACCAAAGGTTGATAAGGGTAAAGGCAGAGCCATAGATCCATTTGATGATGAGAATGTATCCATTGATGCTGGTTTCTTGCCGACCGTGACACAGACCTATGCTGCTCCCACCTCTCCTGCTGTCTCCTCACAGCCCGTAGTTCACAATGCCTCTTCTTCAACTTCTTCGACAGCGAATGCCATGGCCTCATTAATTGCTGCGCTTGATGGTGCCGCCACAGAAGAAGAGGTGCAAGCTCGCTTGAGGATATCTTCGGTCCATTCGACCACGTCGGACTATAGTGATGCTACAGAGAGTCTTGACATTTCCAAGGACTTCCCCCTCCCCCCTCTTACTCCCGTCCATTCAACATCGACATTTGAGTCGTTTGTCACTGCTGAATCAGATCGTACAGCTCGGTGATGTATTCTTTTCTTTTTATTCTTATTATCTTTTATAAAGTACTTATCATTAACGGTACTCGGTATATCGTTCGCCTGGTGCTCTTTCGTTTCAACTTTTCTTGAACTTGTCACGCATCTGCTGGTCGTGACTTTCTGTATTTGCCCTGAAGCTTATTAACTTGAATTTTATCTTGTTTCCATTCCCCAGTACATACCACTACGACTGGAGAGTAATTTGAGGATCTTATTCAATTCTTCTTTTTGTAATATCCTCCCTTTCAACCTTTGTCCTCTTCCTTCTCATTTTTCTTGTATGGTTCCCTATTAACATGCAGTGGTTTTGATGTAGGATTCATCCTACTACGGTCCGCTCGACCGCTCGACCGACAAATCAGTGCCTGGATGGACATTCTGGCGTGAGAAACTAACCGCAGAGTTCTGATACTCAGGTGATGATGCCTGTGCTCAGAAATTTTTTGACAACGACTGCCAAATTTGTATCTATGCTGCTTGTGCGCCATCATCCAGTGAACATTTGGTCGTCAAGTTTATGTTTGGTTCATGTTGTCATTGTCAGTCATGTTGACAGCTACATACGTGTCATGTCAAATAGCAGACTAAGCATATTAGGGTGCTATATTTAGGATGCGCTGGCCAATTGGCCAGCTCAGGAGTGAGTGGGAATCTAGTGTTCAAATTAGAGATATTCTCCTGTGAGAAATCATGTACTTGAATAAATGATCTGATTGCTGTCTTCCAGGTATCTTGGGGCTGATAGAGACATTTTTGTCATTGAGGGTAGTTCTGTTAGATCTACTGCGGGCCCCGCCACTATGACTCTTGCTCATATACTAACTGTAATAACAAATACATTAGTGCAAATCAGGGCCCATCAAGGATACCCCCTCGGTATATCTATCCTTATCCCTACCCTACCCTTGACTAAAGAGCAAGGGCAGAATAGACCAATGCCTAGCCTTACCCCACCTTTTTTTAACCTACAATGGGCTTGAAATATTATTCAGCTGTATCGGACCAGTGCAAAAGTCGCAGTCTATCATCCAGAGAAGTCAAATGCCCATCATTCAAATACGTGGAATGCCTTTTCCTTTCCCACAGAATTGTGCGCTCGTAAATTATCCGTTTTCCAAAAGATCATATCATGAGTCTTTTGATTTGAAGGGCAATAATAACTTCCTGACCAATTACACCAATTACACACTGAGGACTTTTCATTTTTATCCTGCACCGAAATATAGGTACTCCATGAGTTTGAGCTTAGACTTGTAATCTTCTGAAAATATCCAAGGACTTCTCTTCAGAAGAACAAGATCAGAGAAGTAACCAAGTATTA
>Ga0153924_1000661_pt1 | contig 20689 bp, 16 predicted proteins | sample TSNJ008MetaG_FD_104709 | JGI IMG/M metagenome (GOLD analysis project Ga0153924, IMG submission 104709) | Attine ant fungus gardens microbial communities from New Jersey, USA - TSNJ008 MetaG | ecosystem: Host-associated > Fungi > Mycelium > Unclassified | place: USA: New Jersey, Wharton State...
AATAACATATTGTTATTAAACGCATCAATGGGCAGCAGCAAAGCGGATTGCGATTATCCGCTCTGACATCCAAATTAAAAAGGAGTATAAACAAAATGGAAATAATTGAAATTCTAAAAGCAATTCTATATGGCATCGTGGAAGGCATTACAGAATGGCTTCCGATCAGCAGTACCGGTCACCTGATCGTATTGGAAGAACTTGTAAAGTTAAATATGTCCGAAGAGTTTATATCCATGTTTCGTGTGGTAATCCAATTGGGCGCAATTCTGGCGGTTGTGGTAATTTTTTGGAAACAGCTGTTTCCCTTCCGTTTTCAGGAAAAACCAGTCATACAAAAAGACATTTTTTCCATGTGGTTTAAAATCATAGTGGCCTGCCTTCCGGCCGCGGTGATAGGAATTCTGTTTGATGAGCAATTGGAAGCACTCTTTTATAATCCTCAGACGGTGGCGGCCATGCTGATTATATTTGGCGTTTTGTTTATTATAATCGAAAACAGAAATGCAGGCAAAGATGCGAAAATTAAGTCTATATCTGATATTACGTATAGTACGGCGTTATGGATTGGGGTATTTCAGCTGATTGCAGCTGTATTTCCGGGGACTTCCCGTTCCGGCGCAACCATACTTGGAGGTATTTTGCTTGGCTTATCCAGAACGGTTGCAGCAGAGTTCACCTTTTTCCTGGCGGTTCCGGTTATGCTGGGAGCCAGCCTTTTGAAGCTGGTGAAGTTTGGATTTGGATTTACGCAGGGAGAGTTTTTGATACTGTTTATTGGTATGGCGGCGGCATTTTTGGTATCTGTCGTTGTGATCAGGTTCTTACTGAACTATATCAGAAAGCATGATTTCAAAATATTTGGCTGGTATCGAATTGCGCTGGGTATACTTGTATTAGCATTTTTTATGTTTTGGTAAATTGGAGGTGTTTTGTGTGAAGATATTACTCCCGCCAAATGTAGCTCACATCATATCGGTTCTGGAGAAGCACGGATATGAAGGCTATGCGGTAGGCGGCTGCGTCAGGGATTTCCTCCTGGGCAAAGAGCCGGATGACTGGGATATTACGACTTCCGCAAAGCCGGAAGAAATAAAGTCTCTATTCAAACACACCGTCGACACGGGAATTGTGCATGGGACGGTAACCGTACTTATGGCAGGAGAAGGATATGAAGTGACTACTTATCGTATTGACGGTGAGTATGAAGACAGCCGGCATCCGAAGGAGATTGCTTTTACTTCAGATCTGACGGAGGACCTGAGGCGCAGGGATTTTACCATAAATGCCATGGCTTATAATGAGCATGAAGGGCTTGTGGATGTATTTGAAGGGATGAAGGATCTGAAAAATGGTATCATTCGCTGCGTGGGAGATGCCGGGGAACGCTTTACGGAAGATGCGCTTCGTATTCTTCGTGCGATCCGCTTTTCTGCCCAACTGGGATTTCGTATCGAAGATAAGACCAGGGAAGCCATACGGGAACATTCACCCAGCCTTTCTTATATCAGTGTGGAACGAATAGGGACGGAACTGGTAAAGCTGATGGTATCTAAACATCCGGAATATTGGAAAACAGCCTATGAGACGGGGATTACGGCAGTCATCATGCCGGAATTTGATACGGCTATGATGACGGAGCAGAACAACCCTCATCATAAATATTCGGTAGGCGAGCATACTTTGGCGGCCTTAAGTCAGGTGGAGGCTGAGAAAAGTCTTCGCCTGGCGGTACTTTTTCATGATCTGGGCAAATCTGAAGTACGGTTTACGGATGAAGAAGGAAGGGATCATTTTCATGGGCATGCCCGGATAAGTGAAAAGATAGCGGAAAATATCCTGCGCAGGCTCAAATTTGACAATGATACGATTGCGAAAGTAACAAAGCTTGTGAAATACCACGATATACATCCTATACTCCAGGCGAAGAGTATTCGTAAACTTATTCATAAGGTTGGCGAAGATATTTTTCCTATGCTGCTGAAGGTACAGAAAGCAGATATTCTGGCTCAGAGTGAATTTGAGCGGGAGAAAAAATGCAGTGATTTAAAAGAGATGGAACGCATCTATAAGGAAATATTGGAAAAGCAGGAGTGTTTATCGCTGAAACAGCTGGCAGTCACGGGACATGACCTGATTCGGGATGGAATGCGTCCCGGGAGGGAACTTGGGGCTATGCTGGAGAGACTTTTAGAACATGTGCTGGAGCATCCGGAGCATAATAACAGGGACTATTTAATTGCATACAGTAAAAATTTTCGTGAACTTCATAAATGACTAAATAGTATTTCATAATTTCTATTACCCCGTCATAAGATAGAAGGAACAGCAGAGTGGGGGGATTGGAGTGAATGAAAGAGGAATAAAAATATTGGAGCAATACGATCTGAAGGTATACAGTACCAGACGGGGACGCAGCTCCTTTATTTGTGAAACCAATCAGGGATTAAAGTTGCTTACCGAGTTTCGGGGATCTGCTAAAAAACTGCATTTTCAAAACAGGTTGCTGCAGCATTTGAGGCTCTTTGGATATCAGAATGTAGACATGGTAATGGAAAATATAGAGGGCAGCCTGGTGTCTAAAGACAGAGATGAGACCGTCTATGTAGTTAAGGATTGGTATGAAGGCAGAGAGTGTGATACCAAATCTGAGAAAGACATCCTTTCTGCCGTTCGAAATCTGGCGCATTTGCATGGCATATTAGAGCTGCCGGCGGAGAAAGAAGAGGAATCCTATGTCGGCTTATCACTTCCCAATGAATTTGAACGGCGGAACAGAGAATTGAAGAAAGTAAGATCATATATCAGAGGACGGCAGCAGAAGGGATCATTTGAACTCTGTTTTTTGGATAGTTTTTCTCTCTTTTTTGAACAGGCTTTAGAAAGTGCCGAGTGTCTTTCGCAATCGGAGTATCCTCTTCTTTATCAAAAGAGTCTGGGAAAAGGACTGCTCTGTCATGGAGAGTATAATCAGCATAATATATTGATTTTTAGAGAAGAAATAGCGACGACAAATTTTAACCGGTGCAAATATGATGTTCAGACAGGGGATTTATATCAATTCTTAAGGAAGATACTGGAGAAGCAAAATTGGAACCCGAATATTGGTATGGCAGTGATAGAAGAATATGACAAAACAAAGGGACTGAGCAGGCAGGAGATGAATGATTTAAAAATAAGGCTGACATACCCGGAAAAATTCTGGAAGCTGGCAAACCATTATTATAACCGAAATAAGGCCTGGATTCCCGGAAAAAATGTAGAAAAGCTGAAAATAATGATAGACCAGCAGGAAAAACGTATGGGATTTCTTAAATTACTGGATTCATAGTTTCTTTTTTACATAATTTGTTATATAATGTGCACATGAAAAAAATGTCTTGGAGGTAAAATAATGGACTATCGACAAAGTTATGAGGAATGGATTGAAAATCCGTATTTTGATGAAGCGACAAAAGCTGAATTGAAAGAGATTGCTGATAATGAAAAGGAAATAAAAGAGCGTTTTTATACGGAACTGGAATTTGGCACTGCCGGTCTTCGCGGGATCATTGGTGCAGGAACCAACCGTATGAATATATATACCGTGAGAAAAGCGACTCAGGGTCTGGCTAATTATATTATGTCAGTAGGAGAAGGCGCACGGGGAGTGGCAATTGCCTATGATTCCAGACGCATGTCACCGGAGTTTGCGGATGAAGCGGCTCTTTGCCTGGCAGCGAATGGCATCAAAGCTTATATTTTCGAATCTTTACGACCAACACCTGAGCTTTCCTATGCGGTACGTACCCTGCATTGTGCTGCAGGAATCAATATCACTGCCAGCCACAATCCGCCGGAATACAATGGTTATAAAGTATACTGGGAGGACGGTGCGCAGATCACGCCTCCTCATGATACCGGGATTATGAACGAGGTTCAGAAAGTAACAGATGTAAGTTCCGTGAAAACCATGGATAAGGAAGCGGCAAAGGCGGCCGGACTTTATATTGTGATTGGACAGGATATTGATGACAGGTATATCGAAGCATTAAAGAGTCAGGTTATCCACTGGGATGCAATCAGGAAAATGCAGAACGACATCAAGATCGTCTATAGTCCGCTCCACGGGACCGGCAATATTCCAGTGCGAAGAGTTTTGAAAGAATTGGGATTTGAACATGTTTATGTGGTAAAAGAGCAAGAACATCCGGATGGAGAATTCCCAACCGTCAGCTATCCCAATCCGGAAACCAGTGAGGCTTTTGAGCTGGGTATGAAACTGGCCGGGGAGGTAGATGCCGATTTAATATTGGCTACGGATCCGGATGCAGACCGCCTGGGTGTATATGTAAAAGATGCAAAGAGCGGTGAATATTTCGAATTGACCGGAAATATGTCCGGCTGTCTCCTGGCAGATTATGAAATTGGACAAAGAGAGAAAACAGAGGGCATTCCGGAGGATGGCGCACTGATTAGTACCATCGTTACTTCCAATATGGCATCTGCAATTGCCAAAAACTATGGTATAAGATTTATTGAGGTGCTGACCGGGTTTAAATATATTGGTCAGCAGATATTGGAATTTGAAAAAAGCGGTAATGGGACATACCTGTTTGGTTTTGAAGAAAGTTACGGTTGTCTGATCGGTACCCATGCAAGAGATAAGGATGCGGTGGTTGCTGCCATGGCACTTTGTGAGGCTGCAGCTTATTTCAAGAGTCAGGGCAAGACTTTGTGGGATGCCATGATTGATATGTATGAGAAGTATGGGTATTATAAAGACGATATCAAATCCATCACTCTGAAAGGCATTGAGGGTCTGCAGAAAATACAAGAAATACTTGAAACACTGCGCCGTACCCCGCCAACACAGATTGGGAGCTATCAGGTCCTTTCCGTCAGGGATTATAAAGAGGGCACGGTTAAGGATTTAAAGACAGGAGAAGTCAAACCCACCGGGCTGCCGGCATCAAATGTATTGTATTATGATCTGACTGAAGACGCCTGGCTGTGTGTAAGACCATCCGGAACAGAACCAAAAGTTAAGTTTTATTATGGAGTTAAGGGCAATTCCGGGCAGGACGCACAGGAAAAATCGGCCAGTATGGGAAAACAGGTCCTTGATATGATAAATGCAATGATATAAATATTAAATATGAAGAATTTACTAAAATTCCTTGACAAACACATTGGAAAAGTTTATAAATAGACGTAGGAACTTCGTATTTATGCAGAAAAACACGGTTCCAGACTAAATAGAAGTTTGTTTTATAAAAATAGAACAAAAAGAGAAATCAGAGGAGGAATATTCCATGAACAGAACAGAGTTAGTAGCAGCAATTGCTGACAAGACAGAATTATCAAAAAAAGATGCAGAGAAGGCTTTGAAGGCTTTTACTGATGTTGTTGCCGAAGAATTACAAAAAGGTGAAAAAATCCAATTAGTAGGTTTTGGTACATTTGAAGTGTCCGAAAGAGCAGCAAGAGAAGGAAGAAATCCACAGAGCGGAGAGATCATGCAGATTGCGGCTTCTAAAGCCCCTAAGTTTAAAGCGGGAAAAGCTTTGAAAGATTTAGTGAATGACAAATAATAAATGTTGAGTGAAAAGGGGACTGTGAGGTCCCTTTTTTGGTTTGTGGGAAAGAATAATAATATATTGTAGTAGAAAAGGAGTAAATATGAGATTAGACAAATTTCTGAAAGTGTCCAGATTGATCAAAAGAAGGACGGTAGCAAATGAGGCCTGTGATGCGGGGAGAGTGCTTGTCAATGGTAAGCAGACAAAGGCATCAGCGGCAGTTAAGACAGGGGATATGCTGGAGATTCGGTTTGGCACAAAGGCGGTGAAGGTGGAAATTCTGGATGTGCAGGAAACGGTGAAAAAAGACGAAGCGAAAGAACTTTACCGATATCTGTAGATGAAAGATAGTTATAAATAGAGACATTCCATAATATATTAAAGAAAGATGCAAATAGTGGAGAGAGTCTCATGGATGAAAAACAAACCCAGGGAGTACATAAGGTAAGCTTAAATAACCGCAACAGCGGAATGATTAGCGGTGTATCAGATGTACTCTCTTTTGATGTAAATGAAATTCTGCTGGAAACAGAACAGGGAATGCTGATGGTGAAAGGTAGTGAACTCCATGTGAAACGGCTGACCCTGGAAAAAGGCGAAGTTGACATAGAGGGATTAATAGACAGTCTGACGTATTCCAATAATGGGGGTAAAGGTCAGAAGAATGAATCGTTGTTAGGCAGGCTGTTTAAATAGGTTTATGAGTGATATCATTAATGGCGAAATCCTGTTTTTCCTGATCTCTGTTTCCACGGGAGTATTGATTCTGTTTGGCTACGATCTGCTGCGGGCATTCCGCCGTGTATTTGTTCATGGTTATCTCTGGCTTGCAATAGAAGACTTTTTGTATTGGAGCATAGCCGGAATCGCTGCATTTGGGGTTATTTTTCTAAATAACAGTGGTATGCTGCGTGGGTTTTCAATTATAGCTATGCTTTTGGGAATGATGTTATACCATAAGAGTATCAGCCGTCTCATAATAAAGGTCGTTTCCGGTATTTTGAAACTGATTATGAGTGTCATCCGGGCTATTTTTAATGTACTGACGTTTCCTCTGCGATTTATTTCAAAAAAAATGAGAAATAAAACATTAAAAATGTTGAAAAAACATATAAAAGAGGTTAAAATGACATTATATAAAAAATAATGAAGAACAGATGATAAATGAATCAGGGGATAAGGAAGGGTAAATATGAGCAAAAAAAGAAGGAAACGCAGGAAGACCAGCAACCTGAGGGGGATGGCGTGTATTGCCATGGTGGTAGGTATTCTGCTCATCAGTCTTACTTTACAGATCCGTGAAATAAAGGCGAAGAATGCTGATTATCAGACACAGGCAGATAACCTGGAAAAACAAATCCGGGATGAGAAGGAACGTACGGAAGAAATTGAAGCTCTGGAAGACTATGTGGAATCGAAAGAATATGTAGAAGAATTGGCCAGGGACAAGCTTGGACTGGTTTATGAGGATGAAATATTATTTAAACCGGAAGATTAAAGTGTATAAAATATAAATAGCTGATTAAAAAAGTAGTGCCTGCTTTATTTATTTAGAGTGATGGCACTATTTTTTTGTGAAAGCCCATGGTGTGCATAGTTTGAAAGTTGCGAGATAATACATGTTGGCTAATAGGACGCCACCGTGGGAGGCGATATGCTTCACGCAAACAGGGCAACGCTCTGGCGAACTAACTGCTAACTACGACCAAATCAGCGCCCAGGAGAGCCTGGACGCCGAGGTCTGCGTAAGCAGTTATTTCGCCGCCGCTAAGGGGCGCCCTTTGATTGTTTGCTTAGAAGCATATCGCCTCCCACGGTGGCTGTTTTCTGGCTGTGCTTTAGTTTCGTGTGAATCGAATCCGTGGTTTTGAAAGTGCATGGCGCAGATTATTGTACTGAGGGAAGGGGGCTTACTCATCAATGGGTATTTAAGCGTTTCAAAAGATGACGCAGTGTAACAGCGTACTTGAAAAAATTAAGCGTAGGTATTTTAATGAAAATATAGATTTGATTAGAGATGAAATAGTGTCCGCACAGGATAACAGAACTTATAAAATTAATTATATTGATATTGATCCGGATACGCTTTATGAATTGCCGGTAATTAATGAGAATGAGAGAAGTGCATAGGAGGAATATTTCAATGCCATTACCTGAAGAAAGAATTTATACGATCGATGATATTTATGACCTGACAGAAGGAGAACGGGCAGAATTGATTGACGGAAAAATTTACTACATGGCTCCACCAAGTAGGCAGCATCAAAAAATATTAATGGAAATTGCTGGAACTATTAGAGATTATATACGGAAAAACAATGGCTCCTGTGAAGTCTATCCTGCCCCTTTTGCAGTCTTTTTAGAGGAAGATGATATAAATTATGTTGAGCCTGATATATCTGTTATAAGCGATAAAAATAAGCTGGATGACAAGGGTTGTAACGGTGCGCCGGACTGGATTATAGAAATTGCATCCCCAAGTAATTTCAGTTATGACTACATTGATAAATTGGCATTATATAAGGCGGCAGGTGTTCGGGAATACTGGATTGTTGATGCAAAGACAAAAATTATAACTGTTTATTTCTTTGAGAATGAGATTTTTGCGCAGAATCATACCTTCAATGATAAAGTCAAGGTAAGTATTTATAAAGATTTATATATTAATTTTAGTCAATTAATTATTTAATTGTTACTATCTCTTTTGCAATGAGGGAAATTGTACTATCCATAAGATACTATAGATAGGTTAGCAACACTTGCAAGACCTGATGGATCAATTCTATTGACCGGGTCGTTCCTGCAATAGATATACCAATTATTCCCATCAAATGCCGGATCCTCACTGATGAACCGTCCAATGGCCGGGTCGTAATACCGTGCTCGGAGGAAGGTGTAGCGACTCTCGGTATCGTAATATTCCCCGCTATAGCGGTACGGGTTGTTGTCAACGCCTGCGTTGTAGCCTATCTGCACGCCAAACGGGTCATAGTCGTAATTGCGGGTGATGTGGCCGGTACCGTCGGTAAGGGCAACAACATCTCCATGGGCATTGTACTGGTACCAGCCGTAACTAGATGTAATCAGATTATTTCCATGGATATAGCTGCTGATTATGGTAGTTCCGCTTAAGTCAAGCGCGATTTCATCGTTCAGCCAGACATGCTCAGTGGCTGTGGCAACGCCCACCTTTTTGCTCTTGCGCATGTCATCGGGGTAGTAGGTGTAGGTGGCATAACTGCTGCCATTTTGGTACCGGGTCATGCGGTTCAGGGCGTCAAAGGTCTGCGCCGTGCCATCGGTCTTGCCGGTCATGTTGCCGTTGTTGTCATAACTGTAAGTGATTTGCGCCTGGCTTCCCGTCTTTTCTGTGAGCAGGCGGTTGTTTTTATCGTAGGTATAGGTAGTTTCCGTGACGGTTCCGTTTTTGGTCTCCGTCAGTTTTGTCCGGTTGCCTTCTGCGTCATAGGTGAATTCCTGCACGGTATCGCCGCCGGACGGCCAGACGGTCAGCGTGTAACTGCCGGTACCCGTAGAAAACATTTTTGCGCCTATGACATACTGCATTCCGGCAGAGAGCGTGTAGGATATCCTGAAGTTTCTGCCGCCGTCACTGTCGTCATTGGATGCAAGCTGAGCCCCTCCGGATGTGTACAGATAGCAGTAAGGGTCTGAGCTGCCATTAGTCGCACTTGCGATAATGTAAGTTCCCGTTACCGCGGGTGTAAATTTGAAATACCTCACCTGGCTTGCCGCGTTGATGCTGACTCTTGCCGGGGCTCCGGCCGTGATGAATGCGGCATTTGCCAAAGTGGTGTTGTCGTTGCCTGACTGCTGCGTGACGGTCAGCGTATAGCTTCCGGTACCGTTAGATAACATTTTCACACCTATGACATACTCCGTTCCGGCGTTTAACGTGTATGATATTTTAAAATTCAAGTCGCCGTTGCCGTCATCATTGGATGCAAGCTGTGTTCCTGTTGACGCATACAGATAGCCATAAGGATCCGAACGGTCTTTGTCCGTGCTTGCGATGATGTAAGTCCCTGTTGCCGCAGGCGTGAATTTGAAGTATCTCATCTGGTACGCTGCTTTGATGCTGACTCCCGTTGGGGTATCGACTGTGATCGCCGCGGCATTTGCGAAAGAGGTATTGTCAGGCGACGTGGTCCGATTGCCCAGCACAGTCATTATCAACTGCCCGCGCCCGTCATAAGTATACTCCGTCGTCCGGTGCTGTTGGTTTTAGTTTTTTGGCTGCCGTCGCGGTAGTAGGTGTAACTGTATTGGAAATTGACGAACGTGCCTCTTTTGTTTACGGTGGAAATCACCAGTCCGGCACTGTCGTAGGTATTGGTTTCGGTCGTGCCGTTAGCGTTGGTGGTGGTCAAAAGCTGCCCCAATAAGTCATAGGCATAACTTGCTTTCAGTGTACCATTATCATATACCGCCGTCAACTGAACCGCTTGCATTTACATTTCCGAACTCAAAGTCCCGAGTCTGCCGTGAAATACCGACAGATTCAGGACTTTTCTTAGCAGGTTGTTTTTACGGCTCACGGGTGCGGACTGTCTGTTGCATGCATTGGATATATATTGTCATTCGTAGGCTCGTTTGTAAAGTGCAGGACCATAGTCACCAGACGTTCCGCATTGGTGACTATGTCTTTATCCAATCCAGCAAGCCCGTGTACCATTGGTCCCCCGCCCAATATAACCGGTTTTGCTTATCCAGCAAAAACGTCGTGCCATTTCCCGCATACACGTGTTTGATATTCGATTTCAGCTTTACAGGCTTGTCAATCCATCCTTTTTTGTATTTGGACGTCAGCGCATACTGGCTATTCAATCCCCAGCCATACGCCACATCATTTTTGTTTAAATAAGCAACTATTGCATTTCTTTTTTCAGACTTGGAGTTGGCCATTCCCAAAGAAAATTCTTTCACATTGTTGGCGATTTTATAGGGTTCCGCTGAGTACGTAACTTTTCCGTTTTCTGATTTTTCGCCCCAGAGCCACAGAGTCCCATCTTTTTTCAGCATTCCTATATTTTTGAGGTTTGCCGCAATGGATTTGACTCCGTCCGGCACGATTTCAACAAATTTCTTATAATAATTTTTGCTCGAATCCGAAATAAGTTTCTGCTCATTGTTGCCCATTCCCCAAACACTGCCATCCTTCATCAGTACAAAAACATTATAGTTCCCCGAAACAACCTGCTTTACCTGATCCCCTTTTCCCCTGAAAAATGTCCGCTTGGTATTATCCTCGTAACACTCTTCACTATAAGCGGATCCAAGCACGCCGCCGGTTACGATCAGATTGTTGTTTCGCACATACGCAAAGATACCGGAGTCGCTCCAGCATTTTGTAATGTTTTTCAAAACAACCTCATTGGCTGTCCGAGGGCTGTCTCTCTCACAATCATTACTATCTTTGTGTCTAAACATCGAGCTGCATTTTGCCCATTTATCGCCCGTGAATAAAATCTCATTTCGTTTGTTCCGGATAAATATTTTATTATAGCCAGCCGGAAAAAATGCTTTGGCTCCTTTGGATATCAAATGATGCTTATAATAAATATTCGATGTCACCTCTTTTTTTCTTAGCTTTGCCATCAAATCTATCTGCATGAATTTATTTTTCTTTTGCGATAAATATATATAATCTCCACATACTCGGACGGTTCGCACGTTTTTGGCTATCAAGGTGTATTTTTTTTGCACAACTCTTCTTTTCGCCGCCGACACCTTCAGATTTTGAGACAGCATTATTACACTAACAAAGCTAAATAACAAAAGCATCGTCCTCAATTTTTTTAATTTAACCAACGCTTACATCTCCTCTCTCATAATTCGCCTCCCTGTTAAAAGGCCGCCAAGCCGCAAGATTCAAGTTGTTAACAATAGTGAATTCAAAGTGCTACTAACCCGGGCAGCCCTTTAGTTCGAATCCCGCGGCTTTTTATTCTGTCTTTCCACCTTTAAAGCAGCATTCTCAATCCATGCATGAGCGTTACTTTTGCCTTCATTTTTTTGCGCTTACCAACTCTTTCCATATACTTGCTTCCATGCCCCCTCTCTGCTTGTCATTGATCTCGTTCCCAATTTAGCTCCCTTGATGCCTTTGAGTTTTTTGTATGCTCTGTTTAAATACACATAAGTGGATCTTACCGTGTTCTCTAACCGTTTATTGTTTTTCAATTTATTAACTTTTTCATATCCGTTATTTTTATTTCCGCCCGTATAATTATACCAAATGTCATCTGCAAAATTCTCTCTCTTTGGTCCATAATGGGGTCTGGATGCCCCCAGCGGACCATGCGCATAGTAGTCTTGTTGTGCGTGCAGCCTGAGTCCAAGCAGAAGGAGTTTTCTTATGTAGGGCTCATTGCTCCCTTTCTTGTCGTTGAAAGACTTTACTGCTTTGCCTAATCCCTTTCCAAATTTATTGATGGCAAATGTTCTTCCCTCTGTTCTTTCTTTTTTATTGCGAAATGCGTAATGCGCCTTTATTCGCCCAAGGTGATCAATGTCCTTCCCAAAGCCAATTTTTTTCGCATTAATATTTTTTACCATGCCTTTTGACAAGTTCTTATAACCATTATTCGTAATCCAAGTATTCCAGCTTGCTACGGATTTGTCTGCCATCCAATCACCCAAGGCAATCACTTTCGCATCATGGGCGGTAAAGCCGACTCCTTTGGCAATAAACGCAGTCATATTTCGATGAACATCGTTACTCCACATCCCCGTTGGATCGATGTTGTTAATGGGATCGTTCTCACAATAACTATAATAGTTGAAACCATCAAATGCCGGATCCTCACTGATGAACCTCCCTATGGCCGGGTCGTAGTAGCGAGCCCGCAGATAGGTGTAGCCGCTTTCAGCATCGTAATATTCCCCGCTATAGCGGTACGGGTTATTGTCAGCTCCGGCGTTGCAGCCTATCTGCACGCCAAACGGGTCATAGTCGTAATTGCGGGTGACATAGCCGCTGCCGTCGGCAAGGCTCACAACATCCCCGTGGGCGTTATACTGGTACCAGCCGTAATCGGAAGTGATCAGTTTGTGACCGTGGATGTAGCTGCTGATCACGGTGGTTCCGTTTAAGTCAAGCGCGATTTCATCGTTCAGCCAAACGTGTTCGGTGGCCGTGGCAGTACCCGCCTTTTTACTTTTGCGCATGTCGTCGGGGTAGTAGGTGTAGGTGACATAACTGCTGCCTTTTTGGTACCGGGTCATGCGGTTCAGGGCGTCAAAGGTCTGTACCGTGCCATCGGTCTTGCCGGTCATGTTGCCGTTATCGTCATAACTGTAAGTGATTTGCGCCTGACTTCCTGTCTTTTCATTTATCAGGCGGTCAATTTGATCGTAAGCGTAGGCAGTTACCGTGACGGTCCCGTTTTTTGTCTCCGTCAGTTTTGTCCGGTTGCCGAATCTGTCATAGGTAAATTCCTGTACGGTATCGCCGCCGGACGGTCGGACGGTCAGCGTGTAGCTGCCGGTACCGGTTGAAAACATTTTTGCGCCTATAACGTACGTGGTTCCGACATTGAGCGTGTATTTGATTTTGAAGTTTCTGCCGCCGTCGCTGTCGTCACTGTATGCAAGCTGCGTCCCCCCTGACGTATACAGGTAGCAGTAAGGGTCCGAGCTGCCGTTGTCCGTGCTTGCGATAATGTAAGTTCCCGTTGCCGCGGGCGTGAATTTGAAATACCTCACCTGGCTCGCCGCATTAATGCTGACTCTTGCCGGGGTTCCGGCCGTGATGATTGCGGCATTTGCCAAAGAGGTGTTGGCATTGCCGGACTGCTGCGTTACGGTCAGCGTGTAGTTCCCGGTTCCGGTCGAATACATTTTCGCGCCTATGACATACTCCGTTCCGGCATTTAACGTGTATGATATTTTAAAATTTAAGTTGCCGTTACCGTCATCATTGTATGTAAGCTGCGTCCCTCCTGATGTATACAGACAGCCATAAGGGTTCGATCCGCCGTTGTCCGTGCTTGCGATGATATAAGTTCCCGTTGCCGCGGGCGTAAATTTGAAGTATCTCATCTGGTCCGTTGCCTTGATGCTGACTCCCGTCGGGGTATCGACCGAGATCGCTGCGGCATTTGCGCGAGAGGTATTATCAGGCTGTGTGGTTCGGTTGCCCAGCACGGTCTTTATCAGCTGCCCGCACCCGTCATAAGTATGCTCCGTCGTGCCTGTGCTGTCGGTTTTGGTTTTTTGGCTGCCGTCAAGGTAGTAGGTGTAACTGTATTGGGAATTGATAATCGTACCTTTTTTGTTTACGGTGGAAGTCACCAGCCCGGCACTGTTGTAGGCGTTTGTTTCGGTCGTGCCGTTGGCGTTGGTGGTGGTCAAAAGCTGCCCCAGTAAGTCATAGGTATAACTTGCTTTCAGTGTATCATTATTATATACCGCCGTCAACTGCCCGCTTGCATTGTATACTTTTCTGACCTCCTGCTTCAGATCCAGGTATCCGCGGCTCATCATGATATAGGTACTCTCCAGCGTTTCCGTCCCACCCGTCTCCGGGTTGGTTTCCTTGAATTTCTTTTTGACGCTGCCATATTCAAGCTTGTGGAGTCCCCCGCTGGTTTCCTCAACAACGTTGCCATTGCCGTCATATCCATACCATATTGTGGCCTGGTTTTCTATGACCGGGTTATCTATCGTCGTCCCTGACTTTAGCGTTCCTTCTGCGATGCTGCTCACGTTGCCGTCCGCGCCATACGCATAGACTTTGATAATCTTTCCGGCGCTGACTTCCGTTTTTATGCGGCCTGCCTCATCGTATCTTTTCTCATGTACGGTTTCGTTCCGGTCGATGCTCCTGGCAACTCTTCCGGCGTAGTCATACTTGTAGCTTTCCTTTTCTCCCCGTGCGTCGGTTTTTTCGGTAAGCCGCCTGAAATTGTCATATTTATACTTTGTGACGGAATATCCGGTCACGGCAGTGGTGCTCCACAAATTCTTCAGCGAGTCATCGCTGAAGAAAACTCCCTTACATTCCAACAAAACCTGCCCATCCCAGTCATAAAGGGTTTGGGCACTTTCGCCCCGCTTGCCGTCAAGGGTCGTGCCGTCAACATTGAAATAACCTTCGTAAAACGTTGTAATTGTTCGGTTACCCCAGGCATCATAAACATTGACTGTTTTTGTATACTTGCCCGCATCGGTCTTGACCATCTCAGTCACCACATTCCCGGCAATGTCATAAGTGTACATGCTTTCGGCGTTTCCGCCTGAATCAAATGAACTGGTCTGCTTTGTGACACGTCCCCATGCATCATAGACATATTCCGTCCATTTCAGTACGTTTTCGCTTTTATCCCGGTATTCCTGACGCCTGACCTGCCCACCGGTATCATAGATGCTGACCTGCACAAGTCCGTTGGGGCTTTCTTCTCTCAGCAATCGTCCGTCATAACCGGTTTCCGCGACGGTCCTGCCGCCGAATTCGTCTGTGTCGATGGTTATGTTCACCTTCCTGGCTGCGTCAAAGCTGTACTCTGTCGTCGTGGTCGTCGTGGTGGTCGTGGTCGTCGTTGGGTCGTAGGGCGCATCTGCAACCGTCGTACTTTCCTCCGTGACGAGGCTCAGTTCATTGTGGACGGTCTGGGTCTCCGCCAGCTCATTCCCTCCACTGTCTTTTTCTATTTCAGAGGTCTCATTCCCATCAGGGCCATATTTGCGCTCTGTTATGGTGCCGTCGGCATCTTTTTCGCTTAAGAGGTTGCCGTTTTGAGGGTCGGAAGTGTATTCCGTCATGCTTTTAGAACCATCGGGGAATTCTAAAATTTGCTTTGTCTCATTCCCAAAAGCGTCATACTCATGGCTTGTCGTCTGTTGGATCTGTCCGTTATCCCGAACCTCTGTTTTTTTCAGCAGACCTGTAGTTGCATCATATTCATTGGCGGTGGCAATCCCCATGGGCGTGGTTTCCTTAACCAGTCTCCCCGCCCTGTCATATTCACTGGTGGTCCGCCAGTCGGTTCCCCCGACACATTTGATGACGCTTTCCGTCCTTGCCGGGTTGGGAGACGTAGCGCTCGGGGTAAAGGAATATTCATACCGGGTGTAGTTGCCAGAATCTCCCAACGGGCCCGTCTCCTTTTTCAAAAGACCCTTTATGGGATACGTGCCGTCCGTATAGTATTCATACCGGCTTATCACATGATTTGTACCGTTCAGCGGACGTGTGACCGTTGTCAGGTTATGGTATGCATCATAGCCGTAGAACGTCTTGCCTCCGCTTTGGTCGGTGTGCTCTATCCTGTCATTCGTATTAGCGTCATATTTATATTCTTCCGTTGGTCTGACAGTGCTTCCGTTACCGTCGGGAACCTCCGGCCAGGTTATTTTTGTCACGTTGCCTTTATCATCATATTTATAATTGGTCTTATTCCCCAAAATATCCTCAGACTCGGTAACCTCGTGATAAGAATTGTATACGCTTTTCGTCAGTTCGGAAGGACTGCCGGGCTGTTTCGCCGGGGCTATCTTCGTTTGCGTAATGTCAAGGGCCGTGCTGTAATTCTGTGTGATGATGGAGTTGTAATCGGTAATTTTGATCAGTCTTGACGGCTCTAATGAATAATCATAGGTGCTTACAAGCCCCTGGTCATCGGTCACTGTTTTAACTAAGTCGTTATACTTCCCTGAATAGTCTGCACCGGTATTATAAGCAATGGCGGATGCCACGTTATCATTGCTGACTGACATAACCTTGATAAGCAGTCCACCCGCGTAACCGTAAGCCGTACGGTATCCCCCGGCATCCGTTGCCGTGGACAGACATTTGTTGGAATATGTGTATTGGACCGTCCGGCCTGACCTGTTATCCGTAATCTTCGTCAGCAGGCTGCCGGAATAGGCAAAGCTGACCGACATGCTTAAACGGTCCGACATTGCGGTTATCTTGCCGGTGGAGTCAGTGACAACGCTTATGCGGTTGCCTTTTAAATCCTCCACATATTCCAGATAGCCGTTGGAAGCAAAGCCATACCGCATCTGGTCCAGGGTTTCAAACGTGTATTTTCCGGTGGCGGCGTCCCTTTTCAATGTGCCGCGGCAATCCCTGGCGGTGTAAGTCCCGTCAGTGTTCTTTTTAAAGCGCCTCCATGCGCTGTCCTGCATGATTACATAAGCGTCAGAGGAGCGCTCAGCGATGCGCATGGAATAGTTGAAATGGAAGCCCTTGCCGACAATGGAAGCATCGGCGGCTTCAAGCGAATTATACGTGCGCGAAAGCGGAATATCGCCCAAAACCGAGGGGATCGTAATATCCGTAAAGGTCTGTGAGTAATTGCCTGTCGGCGCGTAACCGCCCGAAATACCGTAAAAACGTTTTGATTCATACCAATATCCTACCTTTAAGGTGTATTGTCCCGTCACAGACTGCGAATACGCCCTGACGGCTATGTAATACGTCGTCCCCGCCGTCAGCTTATACTTCATGTAGAAGTCATTGTAGTTGCCGTTCCCTCCGGCATACGCTCCATCGTCATTCTTATGAATCTCATTATTAATATTAGGGGCGTCATACAGGTGTCCATACGTGTCAAAGCCGCTGATGGACTGGATTGTATAGTAAGTCGTGACCGGGGGCACGAACTTATAATACCTGCGCTCGCCTTTTTCTGCTATGGCTCCGTTATAGGGCTCGTCTATGGTGATTTCAACTGCATCAGCAAAGTCCGTATTTGGAAAAACGAATGAAACTTCGTAAGGCGTGTTCCTTGTAACCGAAGTTCCCCTGTCTCCTAATTGTCCATAATAGTTAGTTCCCCAAGTCCAGACAGTGCCATTTTGACATAGCGCCACGGTATGCTGATATCCCATATCTACTGACTTTACATTGGATATCCCGTTAAGTTTTACAGGTGTATCTCTTGCGAGAATCGTTCCATCCCCCAATTGCCCATTAAAGTTAGTTCCCCAAGCCCAGAGGCTTCCATCCGTCTTTATTGCCATACTCTGCCAATTTCCTGCGGAAATTGCGGCTATTCCGGTCAAACCGGAGATTTGTGCAGGGGTATTAAAAGTTCCATCTCTCCCATCGCCTAAGAGGCCATATCCCCAAGACCATATGAAGCCATCCGCCATTAACGCCATGCTATGATTTTCACCGGCTGAAATTGCTTTTACCACTCCGCGCAAACCCAATAGCCGTACGGGCGTAAGCCTGGTCTCATATGTTCCGTCTCCTACCTGACCACTGCCACCATATCCCCACGACCAAACCACTCCGCCTTCCGTCAATGCCATACCGTTAGCGTTTCCGGCTGAAATTGCTTTTACTTTGCTATCGATCTGAATATTAACAGGGTAAGATTTGGATTCATTTGTTCCGTTACCCAGCTGCCCTAAAGAACCGCTCCCCCATGTCCATAAAGTTCCGTCTTCCTTTATTGCCATGCTATATCCGGTTCCGGCTGAGATTGCCTTTACTTTGCCTGAATCAGTACCCGTCAAAACCTTGACCGGAATGCAACTGCTCGCAGTTGTTCCATTCCCCAACGCTCCTTCGCCATTATTCCCCCAGGCCCAAACGGTGCCGTCTTCCGCTAATGCCAGGCTATGATAACTGCCGGCTGAAATTGCTTTTATATTACTTAATCCAATAACCTGTGCGGGAGTGTATCTATTTGTAGTAGTACCACCCCCTAATTGACCATAAGCGTTATATCCCCATGTCCATACAGTGCCATCCGCCTTTAATACCATGGTATGGTTTGCGGCTGCGACTTCTACGTTAGGGGTGCTTGAAAAGAGTTCCCAGCTTTCTTCCGTGGTAGGCTGATATCCAAACACGTCATAGTCATCCGCAGGATTCACCGTTATTACTTCCGTATCACCCAAACCGTTTACCGCGCGCGTGAAGCTTACTTTATTTCCCCCGTCAACCTTGCCTTCCAGGCAGGAAAGCTTGTCCGACGTGTTTTTCAGCGTTTCCTTCAAATTTTTTGTGCCGTTTATTGAAGCAGTGAGAGCCGCCGCTCCTGATACATACCCCGCTGACATGCTCGTCCCATTCAATGTGCCGTATTCCCCGGATGGAAATGCACTGTTCACGTCACGCCCCCAGGCTGATACGTCCACGTTTTTCGTTCCATAGTTTGAAAAATACGACATCCCCAGATCCTGGTTCAGTGCTGCAACGCTCAAGGTATTGTCCAGCCCGAATGACGCCGGGTATATTGGGTTTTCATCAATATTTGTACGGTTATTCCCCGCTGCACAGACAAAAAACATGCCTGACCGTCCCATTGCTTCCCTTAATGCCTGGTTATCATCCTTGCTTCCAAAGCTCATGTTCACGATCGCTGCACCGTTCGCCTCAGCAAACTCTATTGCCCTGATAATATCACTGGTATAAGCCTTCCCGTTTTCAAATACCTTCAGCGGCATGATCATGGCATCCGGTGCCGACTCGGCTATAATACCCGAAACATGTGTTCCGTGGAGCTGATCCATCCCCAGGTCAGGATTATATACATTACTGCTGTCATTGCAAAAATCATAGCCGTCAACGATTTGGCCCTCAAGCATGGGATGGCTGATATCTACCCCTGTATCAATGAGGGCTACTGTGACACCTTCACCTCTGCTTGTCTCCCATGCCTTCCGTAAATCCTGGTCACGGTTGAACATTCGGTTATCAGAATCTGTCTCCGTTTCTTCGTCAATGTTTTCTTCTGTTGAATTACTTACATCGCCTGCCAGCTCCATGACATAGTCCGGCTGTATGTATTCAATCTCATTACCCAGATCTTCCGCCACCTGCTCCATAAACACTCCAGGTTCAATACTTTCTTCAAGCTCAATGATTTCATAAGCCATCTCCAGGCCGTTCATTTCCTGAATGGATACATCCTGAACATTCGTCTCTTCTGATTTGAAACCTTCTATTTTCCTTTCAAACTCTTCAAGCCTGACCGGATCCACATTTTTCAACCGTTCATTCCGCTGGGATTCTTCCCTGGATTTTTGATTTTTAGCCTGATTGAAAGCCTTTTCTGTAGCTTTTTGCAGCTTCGTGATATTTTTATTGTCCGCATCCTTGTACTTCACAATAAACCTGCTGCTGTTAACTGCCCCCTCTTCCAGGATTTTCATCTCTTCTTCCATCAGCAGATAGGCATCGTCAGATTGCTCATTTTTAAATTCTGTCTGATTTGTTTCAGTTTCCGTTCCATCCTCCCTCAGTTTTTCAGGCGCAGTCTCTTTCTGATCTGCAGCCTCTGATTCTGTTGCATGAACGTATGCTATGCCCGTCAGTAATTCATTTGGAATATCCATAGTCAGCATTGCAGCAACCAGTACGACAGCTATCATTTTTACAGCCGTTCTTGAACTAAAAATACGCTTTTTCCTCATAGGTAATTCTCCTTCCTTTAGCAACTCCCTAAGCCGCTCTTGACACGTTCGCTTGTAAAATCCCACTTTCTAAAATTATTCTCCATATCCCACAACTAAAAATGATCAAATATCACATTCCTCCTTTCTCATGCAGATTGCCGCTAATTCTTTTTTGTGTTAATTATTTAGAATCCCTTTACACGGTTTGGAATTGCCGCGGCATTAGTTCTTTTATCAATAGCTCGTTTCCACCTGGCGTTTTTATCAGTTCCGTAACCCTTTTAATAATATCCAAACATAATTCAATTTGTTCCGGGCTGAAATCATCTAAAAAATCCATGTTTGCCAAGGGGTCTGTAATACCAAGAATAATATAATCCGTTGTAACGCCTGTTTCTTCACATATAGCGGCGACTAAATCCACCGATACTTTTTGACCTCTTTCGATTCGCCCCACATATTGGGCTGATCTGCCTATCAGTTTCCCAAATTGCTTTTGTGTCAGTTTTCTATCATTGCGCAGGGTTTTTATGCGCTTCCCTATCTCTTCCCATACCATAAGACCCCTCCAAAAAATAATCATGTATACTGTGTATAATACTATATCTGATTATACAAACTGTGGTACAATTCTTAAGTGAAGTATCAGATTCAGAGCAACAAAAAAGAACAGCTTATACAAAAGATAAACTGCTCTGAATGTGATTCTTCATAATTGTACCAACTCGCGGACGGTTAGCCGGGATGTA
>Ga0153924_1000662_pt1 | contig 20667 bp, 17 predicted proteins | sample TSNJ008MetaG_FD_104709 | JGI IMG/M metagenome (GOLD analysis project Ga0153924, IMG submission 104709) | Attine ant fungus gardens microbial communities from New Jersey, USA - TSNJ008 MetaG | ecosystem: Host-associated > Fungi > Mycelium > Unclassified | place: USA: New Jersey, Wharton State...
CCATCCGGCCTGGACGCCGCCGACGCGGTCCTCGGCGATCGACTGCTGGTAGCCGGACTCGAGGTACGCGCGCATCGGGTTCGCCGGGAGCCCGCGGGACTCCCGCCACTCCGCGAGGTCCTTCCGGACGTCGGTCTGGTAGGCGTCCATGAAGATCTCGTTCGCGCCGAGGACGTCGTGGGCCTCCTGTGCCGCGGTCAGGGCGACGCGGTCGAGCAGCAGGGCACGGGCCGTCATCTCCTGGACGTTGAGCACGGAGCGGATCTGCCCGGGGATCTTGTCCTCGATGTTGTGGCACTGATCGAGCATGAACGCGACGTCGGGGTTGTCGTAGCCGCCGCCGCGGATGACCTCGACCAGGATGCGGAACAGCTGGAACGGGTCCGCCGCCCCCACGATGAGGTCGTCGTCCGCGTAGAAGCGCGAGTTGAAGTCGAACGAGCCGAGCTTCCCGAGGCGCAGGAGCTGCATCACGATGAACTCGATGTTCGTGCCGGGAGCGTGGTGGCCGGTGTCGAGGCAGACCATCGCCTTGTCGCCGAGGGCCGCCGTCTGTACGTAGCTCGTCCCCCAGTCCGGCACGTCCGTGTGGTAGAACGACGGCTCGAAGAACTTGTACTCGAGCACCAGGCGCTGGTCCGGGCCGAGGCGGTCGTAGATGGTGCTGAGCGACTCGTGCAGGCGGTCCTGGCGAGAGCGCATGTCCTCCTGCCCCGGGTAGTTCGAGCCCTCGGCCAGCCAGATCTTCAGGTCGCGCGAGCCCGTGGCGTCCATGACGTCGATGCAGCGCAGGTGGTGGTCGATCGCCTTCTGCCGGATCGTCTCGTCGACGTGGGTGAGGGCGCCGAACTTGTAGTCGTCGTCCTGGAACGTGTTCGAGTTGACGGTGCCGAGCGAGACGCCGTGCTCCTCGGCGTGGCGCTTCAGGTCGGCGTAGTCGTCGACGAGGTCCCACGGGATGTGCAGCGCGACGGTCGGGGCCAGGCCGGTGTACTCGTGCACCTGGGCGGCGTCGGCGATCTTCTCGTAGGGGTCGCGGGGGGTGCCGGGCGTCCCGAACACCTTGAAACGGGTGCCGGAGTTGCCGAACGCCCAGCTGGGCAGCTCGATCGCCTGCCGGGCCAGCTGGTCGGCGACGGAGCTGAAGCTCGCTGATGTCATCGTGTCACTTCCTCGTGGTCGATTGAATCGTTTCATACTGTACGGCTCGCGGCTGCATGCCGCAACCCCGCTGGCGGTGGGGTTCCCGCAAAACACCGGTGTTCGTGCGTTGAACACCTGCAAACCGCGGTTCGACTGACGAACACCGGTGCTTTGCGGAGACGGATTACGCGGAGACGGACTCGGACGAGCCCGCTACGCGGCGGGCACGGCGGCCGGCGCGCGCAGCTCGTGGGTTCCGCCGCCGACGCGCTGCTCCGCGGCACCCGGCAGGCGCACCACGGCGGAGACCCCCTCCGGGACCGTCGCACGGACGAGCAGCTCCCCGTCGACGAGCTCCCACCGCACCGCGACGTGCCCGTGCACCGTGTCGAGCGAGGTCGACGCCCACGTCAGGCCACCGCCCGGCTGCGGCGCGATGAGCACCGACTCGTACCCGGGGGTCAGCGGCGCGAGGCCGCCCACCACGCGGTGCATCCAGTCCGCCACGGCACCGAGGGCGTAGTGGTTGAACGAGGTCATCTCGCCCGGGTTGATGGTGCCGTCCGGCAGCATCGAGTCCCAGCGCTCCCACACCGTGGTCGCACCCATCGTCACCGGGTACAGCCACGAGGGGCACTCCGTCTGCAGCAGCAGCCGGTACGCGTCGTCGAGGTGGCCGGTCTGCGTCAGCGCGTCGGTGATGAACGGCGTGCCGGCGAACCCGGTCGAGATCCGGTACCCGGACTGCTCGGCCAGCTCCGCCAGGCGGTCGCCCGCCGACGCCTCGTCCTCGGGGGACAGGATCCCGAAGACGATCGCGAGCGCGTAGACGGTGGTGCAGTCGGAGCGGATCCGACCGTCGGTCACGTAGTGCTCCTGGAAGGCGGCCTGGAGGCCCGTGGCGAGTTCCTCGGCTTCGGTCGCCTCCGCCTCGTGCCCCGTCAACCGCGCCGCCTGCGCCACCAGGGTGGCGCTGCGGTAGGCGCACGCCGTCGCGACGACGCCCGGGTCGGCCTTCGCCTTGGCGGCGTCCTCCGGCGGGGCGTCCGGGTCGAGCCAGTCGCCGAACTGGAACACGGTGTCCCACAGCCCCTGCGGGGAGAGGTGCCCCTTGATCCGGCGGAGGTGCGCGACCATCGAGTCGAGCTGCTCCTCGAGCACCGCGGTGTCGCCGTACGCCTGGTACAGCGTCCAGGGCACCCACACGCCGGCGTCCGACCAGATCGCGGTCGCGTCGGGCTTGCCGAAGTCCTCGGCGGGGGAGTACTTCAGCACGTCCGGCACCACGAACGGGATGATGCCGTCAGCGTGCTGCTGTTCGAGCCACACGTCGCGCAGCCAGTCGCCGAGGAACGCCCTGGTGTCGAACAGGTACGACGCCGTCGGGGCGAACGCCGCGATGTCGCCCGTCCAGCCGAGGCGCTCGTCGCGCTGCGGGCAGTCCGTCGGCACGCTGAGGAAGTTGCCCTGCATGCCCCGGACGACGTTGTCGTGGAAGGTGTTGAGCAGCTCGTGGCTCGACTCGAACGTGCCCGTGCGGGTGAGGTCCGACCCGACCTGCACCCCGGTGACGGCCGTGCGGAGTTCGTTGACCGTGCCGGTCCACCCGTCGACCTGGGCGTACCGGAAGCCGTGGAAGGTGAAGCGCGGCTCGAAGACGTCGTCTCCACCGCTCAGGGTGAAGTGGTCCGTGGCCTTCGCGGTCCGCAGGGGGCGGGTGCCGAGTTCGTCGTGCTCGAGGACCTCGGCGTGCGTGAGGGTCAGGACGGTCCCCGCGGCACCGGAGGCGGTCACCCGGATCCAGCCGACCAGGTTCACACCGAAGTCGATCAGGGTCGCGCCGGACGGGCTCGTCCAGACCTCGACCGGGGCGATCTCGGCGAGGGGGCGGACGGGCGGCACGGTGTCCGCGACGAGTTCGCGCTCGCCGAGGTCGACCGTGTGCACGGCTGCTGCGGTGTCGATCCGGCCCGGGTGCTTCCACGTGGTGTCGTCGACCCGGGCGTCGATGTCCTCGCCGTCGTAGAGCTGGTCGGCGGTGATCGCACTCGACAGCGCCTGCCAGTCGCTGTCCGTCGCGACCCGCTGCTCGTGGCCGTCCGCGAACACGATCCGGAGTTCGGCGAACCCGGCGACCTCGTCGGCATACCAGCCGCCACCGCCACCCCAGGCGAGGCGGCCGGCGGCCCAACCCTTGCCGAGGACGAGTGCGAGGACGGCTGCCTCGCCCGACCCGGTGCCGGTGAGGTGCTCGGTGACGTCGTGCGTCACGACGCGGAGGCGCCACTCGTAGCTCGTCCAGCCCGGCTCGAGCAGGTGGTCGGAGACGCGGGTTCCGCCGAGCCAGGCCTCGACGACGCCGAGGGCGCTGACGTCGAGGGTCGCGCTCGTGACGGCGCCGTGGCCGTCGTCGAGGGTGAACTCCCGACGCAGGATCGGTGCGCTGCCGAGGTCGGCGTCGCTCGCGATGAACGGTGCGGTCCGGGTGGTCATGTGGTGTGGTCCTTTCACGCGACCGGTCGTCGTCGACCGGTGCGGGGGTCTGGGGCCCGGCCGCCCGCCCGGGGTGGGCGGTGCGGCGGAGGCGGGTCGCGCCTCCAGGCCGGGTCGGGCGTCAGCCCTTGACGGCGCCGCTGGTCATGCCGGCGACGATCTGACGGTTGAAGAAGATGTAGAGGATCAGCGGCGGGATCGTGATGAGCAGCACGTCCGTGAACAGCAGGTTCAGCTGGCTGACCGACTGGCTCTGGAACGTGTAGAGCGTCTGCTGCACCGTCGCGTTCTCGGACCCGGGCAGGAAGTACAGCGGGTTCGTGAAGTCGTTGAACACGGTCACCGACTGCACGAGCACGACCGTGATGATCACCGGCTTGAGCAGCGGCAGGACGACCCCGAAGAACAGGCGGATCGGTCCGGCGCCGTCGAGCACGGCTGCCTCGTCGAGTTCCTTGGGGATCGTCGCGACGAACGCCCGGAACAGCAGGATGCAGAACGACAGGCCGAAGGTGGCCTCGATGAGGATCATCCCGCCCATGGTCTTGAACAGGTTGAGCCCCTGCAGCACCCAGATCGTCGGGACGATCGCGGGCGGGACGATGAGGCCGGCCAGGACGAAGAAGTTGATCAGGCCGTTCCACCTGCTCGGCCGCCGTTGCAGGACGTAGCCGACCATCGCGGAGAACACCACCATGATGATGACGCTCCCAACGGTCAGGACGGCGCTGTTCATGAACGAGCGCAGGATCCCGCCGTCGCCGGTCTGCATGACCGCCACGAGGTTCTGCCACAGCTGCCACTGGGTCGGCAGGCTGAAGCCGAGCTGGTTCGCCTCGGCCGGGCTCTTCGCGGCCTGCAGCAGCACGAAGACGAACGGCACGAGGAAGACCACGAAGCTGACGACGATGGCGATCGAGCCGACGGTCCACCGCTGGACGGTCTGGCGCTTCACGGGGCGGCGCGCGGGCGCGGCGGTCGCGGTCACAGGTCCGCCTGCTTGCGGTTGAGCAGCCAGGAGATCGGGACCATGATCGCCGTCACCACGATGAACAACACGACGTTGCCCGCGGTCGACAGCCCGTAGAACCCGGCCTGGTACTGCTTGTAGATCACACTCGCGATGACGTCACTGGTGAACCCTGGTCCGCCGCCGGTCATCGCCCAGATGAGGTCGAACGACCGCAGACCGCCGATGAGCGACAGGATGATGACCGTCCCCATCGCGGGTCGGGAGAGCGGCAGCGTGATGTTCTTGAAGATCGTCCAGGCGCTCGCTCCGTCGACCCTGGCGGCCTCGAAGTACTCCTGGGGGATCGCCACGATGCCGGCGATGAAGATGAGCGTCGCGATGCCGACGCCCTTCCAGACGTCCACCGCGGCGACGCTCCAGAGGGCGAGGGCCGGGTCGGTCAGCCACCCCGGTGTGGGGAGGCCGACCGAACCGAGGACGCCGTTGATGATCCCGTGGAAGGGGTCCATCAGCGCCTTGAACGTGATGCCGATGCCGATGGTCGACACCAGCACGGGGAAGAACACCACCGCTCGGAGGTACCCGCGCCCGAGCACGGGGCTCGTGAGGAGCAGGGCGAGGGCGAGCCCGAGGACCACCTTCGCCGCGCTCGTCACGAACCCGTACTCGAACGTGTGCACGAACCCGGAGACGAGCTGGGGGTCCTGGAAGAACCGGACGAAGTTGTCGAAGCCGATGAAGGTCTGGTCGAACAGCGTCCAGCGGGTGAGTGAGAAGTAGAACCCCGCGAAGGTCGGGACCGCGAAGAACACGACGTACAGCGCGATCGCCGGGATGAAGAACCACGCCGGGTAGAACGAGCGCATCCGCTTCCGGGCCGGGCCGGGGCCCGCCTTCGTTGTCTGCGGCGGGGCCACCGCCGTCGTGAGCGTCGCGGTCACGCCGGTCACCAGCCCTTGATGCCGAGCTGCTGGGCCTGCTGGACGACGTCGTCGTCGTACTGGTCAGCGCCCTTGGCTGCGTTCGTGATGCCCGAGCCGACCTGCACGCAGATCTTCTCGAGGTTCGGGCCCTTGATCGGGGAGAGGAACTCGAGCGCCGGGCTCGCCTTGCCGTCGTCGAGGTACTTCTGCAGGTCGCCGATCATCGGGGGTACCGAGTCGGGCAGCGTGCAGGTCGAGATGACGTACGGGCCTCCGGGGGTGCCGGTGTCGTTCTGCACCTTGCAGCCGTCGGACGAGTTCGCGAAGGCGATGAACTTCTTCGCGGCCGCGAGCTTGTCACCCGTGGTCGTCTTCGGGATGTAGAGGCCGTTCGGCTCCCAGATGGTGAGGTTCGTGTCGTCCGCGTTCTCCGCCGGCAGGGCGAAGGCTCCGATGTCGTTCACCGCGTCGGGCGAGTCCTGCTGGATCGCCGAGATCGCGTTCGTCAGCATCGGGTACTGGGCGCCCTTGCCGTCGGCGAGCATCTTCAGGCCGTTCGCCTGGGTGGCCGACGCGTAGTCCTCGTTGTAGAGGTCCTTGTCCTTGCCCTCCTGGAGGTGCTGGAATCCGGCGAGTGCCGGCTGGTCCGCGTAGGACTCCTTGTGCTTCGTGTACTGCGTCGCCCAGTTCTTCTGCTGCGCGGTGATGTTCGCGAAGTCGCCGAGGACGAACAGCTGGCTGGTCCAGGTGTCGCCGTAGGTCTGGATGATCGGCGCGATGCCGGCGTCCTTGATCTTCTCGCTGTTGCTGATGAAGTCCGCCCACGTCGTCGGGACGCTCAGGCCGAGGTCCGCGTAGACCTTCTTGTTGTAGAGGACCGCGCCGCCGAAGCTGGTGCCGAACGGTGCGCCGTACATGCCGTTGTCGGTGCTGACGACCTTCGTGAACTGCGGGTCGACGTCCTTCGCCCAGCTCTCCTTCGAGAGGTCGACGAGCGTGTTGTCCGGGTTGAGGGCCTGCATGAGCGAGCCGGAGTTGTAGTTGAAGACGTCGGCCATCTCGCCGGTCGACAGCCGGGTCTTCACCAGGTTGTCGCCGTCGGTGCCCTGCGGCTTCGTGTCGAACTTGACGGTGATGTCGGGGTTCGCCTTCTCGAAGGCCGCGATGAGCGGCTTCGCGGTGGCGGCGGTGGCCTCGGCGTTGTCGGCGAGGTACGTGATCGTGACCTTGCCGCCGCCGCTGCCGGTGTCGGCGGAGCCGCCCGACGAACAGGCGGCGAGACCGCCGATGAGGACCGTGGCGCCGCCGATGGCGAGCAGCCGGGTGGTCAGGGAACGAGCTGACATTCCTTACCTCCTCGTAAGGCCCGGGGCGGGGTGACCCCGGGTGAAACGGACCCGGAGCCCGCGCCGATGCGGGTTCCGGTGGTGCTGTTTAGAACGTTTCAATCGGAATGGAACCATGCGGATTGAAGCGTGTCAATCGCCGATTCGGATTCGTTACGGAAGTGCGTGCTCCCGCACGGTGCGCGGGCCGGGAGGCGCGGTGCGGGCGGGCGTGCGGGCGGGCGCGGGCGGGTGCGGCGGGGCGGGCGGGCGCAGCGGGCGCGGGCGGGCGCGGGCGGGCGCGGGCACGGGCGCGGTTCGCGAAAGCGACAGTCTGCCGCGGGAGTTCCCCGGGAGACAGTCGCTCTGGCGGCACGGACGGTGCGTGTCTGCCGGAAGCTGTCGCTCTGGCGGGACGAGTGCGCCTGCGAGTGCGCCGCCGACTCAGGCCGCGCCCGCGCTCAGGCCTCGGTACGCCTCGGGTCGCTCGGCGTCCCCGCCGCGGCCACCTCGGCGGCGCGCGCCCGTCCGAGTGTGCTCTCCCGCGGCACGAGCTCACTGCCGAGCACCACCGTCCGGTGCACGTGCTCCGCGGGGTCGTCCGTCAGCTCGTCGAGCAGGAGCGACACCGCCGCCGCGCCCATCTCGGAGCCGTGCATCGTCACGGAGGTCAGCGGCACCGCCCCGCCCCACGCCACGGAGTTGTGGTCGCAGCCGGACACCGGGATGTCCTCGGGCACGCGGATCCCTGCCGCGCGCAGTTCGGACACGACCGCCATCGCGAGGAGGTCCGTCACCCCGAGCACTCCGTCCGGCCGCGCGTCGGCGGGCATCGCGGCGATGCGCGCGCCCGCGTCCGTTCCACCGGGGGGATCGATGTCGCCCGCGTCGATGTCCACGAGGGTGACACCCGGGTGTGCGGCGACGGCGCGCAGCACTCCGGCGCGTCGGCGTTCGACGGGCTGCAGTTCCGCCCGCGCACTGACGAAGCCGATGCGTCGGCAGCCGAGGTCGATGAGGTGTTCGGTCGCGAGGAACGCTGCCTGCTCGTTGTCCACGACGACCGAACACGCATCGACCTCGGTCGGTTCGAAGTTCACGTACACCACCGGGCGTCCGTGCCGACGCGTCGTCTCGACCTGCTCACGTGATTGCGTCATCGGGGCCAGGAGTATCCCCGAGACCCGTGCACTCTCGAGGAAGGCCAGGTGGTCGCCCTGCGCCTGCAGGTCGTCCTCGCTGCTCGTGATGAGCAGTGTCAGGCCACGTTCGCGCGCGGCCAGCTGTGCCCCGTTCACCATGTCGCTGAAGAGCGAGTTGCGCAGGGACATGACGACGAGGCCGATCGCCCGCGTGCTGCCGGACACCAGTGCGCGCGCGTTGCGGTTCGGCGTGTACCCGAGCTCCGCGATCGCCGCGCGGACGCGGGCTGCCGTGGCGTCGGCGACCCGCTCGGGGTGGTTCAGGACGTTCGAGACCGTCGCGAGCGAGACGCCCGCCCGAGCCGCGACGTGGTGCACGCTCGGCGGTCCGTCGCGCCGTGGGACATGCACCATGCTCCGATCGTAGGCGGAGCGGGGGCCGTCCCGGCCCACCACCGGACTGGAGGCACGGTGCGGCGCCGCCACGCGCCTCCGGTCCGACACGGCGGAGCCGCTGGGGCGCGGCGCGCGCGTCAGCGCTCGGCGACCGTGGACTGCCGCACGACGAGCTCGGGGGTGAACTCCACGTGCAGGGTCTCGACCTCCTGGCCTTCCTCGACCTGGGCCAGCAGCAGCTCGATCGCCCGCCTCCCGAGGTCCTGCGCCGGCTGCCGGACCGAGGTGAGCGGGACGACGGCGGCCTCGGCGAACGCGATGTCGTCGTACCCGACGATGGCGATCTCGTCCGGCACGCGGACCGACCCCCGCATGATGAAGGCCTGCTCGAGTCCGACGGCGAGCAGGTCGTTCGCCGCGAACACCGCATCGGGGCGCTCGGCGGCCGGGCGTGCCTGGATCTCCTCGCCGATGCGACGGCCCTCGAGGACCGACAGTGACGAGGAGGTGAGCACCTCGAGCGAGACCCCGGCGGCGGCCGCGGCGGCGACGGCTCCGGCGTGCCGGTCGGTGACCTGCCGGATGCCGAAGGGGCCACCGACGAACGCGATGCGCTTCCGCCCGATCGCCGCGAGGTGCGACACCGCGATGTGTCCGCCCGCGACGTCGTCCACCGACACCGAGGCGAAGTGCTCGTCGTCGGCTCGTCGGTCGACGAGCACCACGGCGGTGCCTTGGTCGCGGAGTCGTCCGAGCCGGGTGAGGTCGTCGCCGGCCGGGGAGATGAGGAGCCCCGCGACGCGACGTTCCTCGAAGAGGTCGACGTAGGTGTGCTCGCGGTCGACGGACTCGTCGGAGTTGCCGACGAGGACGGCGAGGCCCTTCCGCATCGCGGCGTCCTCGGCGCCGCGGGCGACGTCGGTGAAGAACGGGTTGCCGCCGTCGAGCACGATGAGCCCGACGGTGGAGCTGCGGCCGGCGCGGAGCTGGCGCGCGGAGTCGTTGCGGACGAACCCGAGTTCGGCGATCGCGGACTGCACCCGTTCGACGGTGCCCGGCGCGACCTTGTCGGGGCGGTTCAGCACGTTCGAGACCGTGCCGAGTGACACGCCGGCGAGCGCTGCGACGTCACGAACGCTCACTGCCATGGGGTCATCCTGGCATCGGGCCCGACGTTTCGGGGGAGCGACTTGCCCTCGTGTCGATCCGCGGGTAACGTCCTCGCAGCACCGTTGAAACGATTCACAGACGAACACGCGAACGGAGGACCAATGGCGGTCCGTATCGGAGCCCGCAACACCACGGGCTGGAAGGCGACGATCTCGGTCGCCATGTCGAACTACATCGAGTCCGGGTCGATCATCGCGATCGCCACCAGCCTCAGTCTCTGGCAGGCGCAGTTCCACGTCGGGGACCTGCAGGTCGGACTCCTCGCGAGCCTGTCCGCGAACGCGTTCGGGGCTGCCGCTGGCGCCATCATCGGCGGACCGCTCTGCGACCGGTACGGCCGGAAGTTCATCTACACCTACGACCTGCTGCTGTACATGCTCGGCATCCTGCTCGCGGTCTTCGCCGGCAGCTACGGGATGCTGCTCGTCGGCTTCATCCTCACCGGCATCGCGGTCGGCGCCGGCGTTCCGGCGAGCTGGACCTACATCGCCGAGCAGGCCCCGGCCGACAAGCGCGCCGCCCACGTCGGCACCGCGCAGCTCGCGTGGTCGATCGGCCCGATGGTCGGGTTCGCCCTGGCCATCGCCGCCGCGCCCCTCGGACTGCTCGGCAGCCGGCTGATCTTCGCGCACCTGTTCGTCGTCGCCGCGATCGTGTGGTGGCTCCGGCGCGGCCTGCCCGAGTCGACGATCTGGAAGGACGAGCGCGCCGCCACCGGGAACGCCAACTTCTTCCACGGCTTCACGCAGCTGTTCAGCCGCCGCAAGAACCTCACCGCGATGCTGTTCCTGTTCGGCGTCTACGCGCTCTGGAACACCGTCGCGGGACAGGCCGGCATCTTCCAACCCCGCGTCTACTCGGCCACCGGGGTCACCAGTGTCACCGAGCAGTACGGCCTGCAGATCCTGGTGTGGGGCTGCACCGTCGCTGCGACCTACTTCGGGTTCATGCGCTACGGCGACCGGGTGAGCCGCCGGCTGCTGTTCGCGATCGGCGCCGTGCTCGCCATCGTCTCGTGGGCCGTCCTGATCTACGCACCGGCGAACCTCGGCACCCTGCTGTTCTTCGCGGTCGCGTGGGGTGTGTCCTCGGGCATCGGTGCGCAGGCGTTCTACGGCCTCTGGACCTCGGAGCTCTTCGCCACCCGCTACCGCGCCAGCGCCCAGGGCGTGCTCTTCCTCGCCGCCCGGGTCATGGTCGGCCTGCTGAGCATCTGGTTCCCGCTGCTCCTGTCCGACATCGGGCTCCGTGCGCTCGGCGGGCTCATCCTCGGCTTGCTCGCGCTGTCGTTCCTCGTCGGCACGATCTGGGCCCCGCGGACGCAGGGCAAGACGCTCGAGGCGATCGAGGCCGAGCGGTACGGCACCGTGACCAGCGTCACCGGCACCGTGCGGACCGCCGACGAGCGTGCCGTCCGCGATGCAGAGCAGCGTCGCCGCGCCGAGGCCGACCGGTGACCCGCGTCTGCTTCCGGTTGCAGGTGCAGGGCGCACACCTGGACGCCTACCGCGAGCGGCACGCGGCCGTCTGGCCGGCGATGCTCCGGGCGATCGCGGCGGCGGGGCGGCGGAACTACTCGCTCTTCCTCGACGACGACGGCCTGCTGATCGGCTACTACGAGACCGACTCGGTGGCCGATGCCGATGCGTCGTTGGCCGCCTCGGAGGTCGCCGCGGCGTGGGAGTCACACATGCAGGACCTGTTCGACGGTGCGACCGGACGGGCCGACCAGACCGCGCGGGTGCTCCCCGAGGTGTTCAACCTCGAGGACCAGTTGGCGGCCGCCGCCGACTGACGCGCTGCGGGTGCGTGCGCGCTGCGGGTGCGTGCGCGCTGCGCGTGCGTGCGTACTGTGCGTGCATCGAGTGAGCAGAAATGGTCGAGTCCCGCGAACGGACTCGACCATTTCTGCTCACTGAACGACGGCGCCGGGGGCCTCAGGAGCTGCGGAGCGTGTCGTTCCCGTCGGACGTGATCGGCTCCTTGGGGGTCCAGCCGTACCAGCGCCCGTCGACCTCGGCGGTGATCCGACCGTCGCCACAGGTGAGGAGCCCGGTCGCCGGGAGTTCGTCGGGCAGGAAGCCGGCGGTCATCGCGGGCCCGCCCTTCGTCCCGTTCACGGCCGTGCACGCTGCGGTGTCGACGCCGCCCTTCGAGGTGAAGGCGATGACGTACCCGGGGTCGCTCGTGTCGAGCCGGACGTCGATGTCCGTCGCGTCCTCGCGGACCCACGACGGCATGAACCACGCGACGTCCTTCGAGTTCGCCTTCGAGGGGGCGTCGCCGTAGGAGTCGAAGTGCTTCTGTTGTTCGGGCATGTACGGCTCGACGACGCTGCACCCGGCGAGGGTGGCGACGATGAGGCACATGCCGAGGACGGCGGCGGCGGAGGTGAGGGCGGAGCGTTCGGAGCGGTTCGTGTGCATGCTTCCATCGTCCCGGTGATGTGCCAGCGGCAGAATCCAGCACGCACCCGCTCGGTGGTGGGGAAAACCCCCGGTTGTCGCGCACGCCCCCGGCGCATCGAATGAGCAGGAATGGTCGAGTCCCGTCGACGGACTCGACCGTTTCTGCTCACCGGACGCAGGCCGAAGGCACCGGGGGCCGCAAGGGACGCTCGGTAGCGTGGGCGGCATGCAGCAGCCAGCCGCCGGGACCCTCCGCATCCTCCACCTGTCCGACACCCACCTGACGGGCGACGGCGCCCTGCACCAGGGATCCGTCGACACCACAGCAGCGCTCGAGAGTGTGCTCGACCGCATCGACGGCGTCCCCGGGATCGGCCTCGTCGTGGTGTCCGGCGACGTCTCCGAGGACGGCAGCCCGGAGTCCTACGCCGCACTCGTCGAGCGGGTCGGCGGCTGGGCCGAACGACACGGCGCCGCACTCGTGGCCGTGCCCGGGAACCACGACCTGCGCGAGGGCTTCCGGCAGGTCCTCACGAACGGGCACGTCCTCGGCGAGGGTGGTCGTCCGCTCATGCACACCATGGAGTACCACCCGCCGACGGTCCCGGTGTGGGGCCAGTCCCTCGTCGCCGGGCGCCGCATCGTGACGGTCGACACCAGCGTCCCGGGTGCCGGGTACGGGGAGATCAGCGAGGCGTCGCTCGACCGACTCCGAGCAGCACTGGACGGCGAGCACGCTCCGCACGGCACCGTCGTCGTCCTGCACCACCCGCCGCTGCCCGGCCCGACGGCACTGCACGCGGCCCTGCAGCTCCGCAACCCGGGGGCCCTGGCCGACGTGATCCGCGGTTCGGACGTCCGGGTCGTCCTCGCCGGCCACTACCACCACCACTTCGCCGGGTCGCTCGCGGGCGTCCCCGTCCTCGTCGCGCCCGGCGTCGCGAACGACACGGACGTCACCGGTCCCTACGACGAGGAAGCCGCGTACGTCGACGCCGGAGCACTCGTCGTCGACGTCGCCGAGGACGGCTCGGTCCTGTCGACGCCGGTCCGCGTGCCGCGTCCGGACGCCGATCCGCTCGCGTTCGCGTTCGACGCGGAGACCGTGGAGCGCATCATCGAGGCGTCCGCCGGGCAGTAGACGCACCCACCAGCGGACGGGAGGCACGGGGCGGGCCCGCACCGTGCCTCCAGATCGCTGGCTGCGCACGCTGGTACCCCGCACGCACGGGTTGCATGCGGGAACTCCGAGTAGGCCGGTGCCACACCTCCAGCGAAGGAGTACCCCATGCGGATCGGCAGTGCAGTGCAGTACGACCGGTACGGCGGGTTCGACGTCGTCGAACTCGTCCCCCAGGAGCGGCCGGACCCCGGCCCCGACGAGGTCGTGGTCGAGGTCTCCGTCGCCGGGCTGAACCACATCGAACGGTTCCTCCGCGAGGGTCAGCTCCGCGAGTTCGTCGACCTCGAGTTCCCCGCGCACCAGGGGGTCGACTTCGCCGGTGTCGTGCGGTCTCGCGGGTCGAACGTCCGCGACCTCCACGTCGGCGACGAGGTCATGGGCCACGCGCCGCACGGCGGATCGCACGCGACCTGGGTGGCGGTGCCGCGGGGTGCGGTCGTGAAGAAGCCCTCGACGATGACGTTCGAGGTCGCCGGCAGCCTGTACCTGGCGGGGTGCACCGCGCTGTCGATCGTCCGGTCCCTCAAGCTCGGCCCGGACGACACCGTCGTGATCAGTGCCGCTGCCGGCGGCGTCGGACACATCGAGTGCCAGCTCGCGCGCGATGCCGGCGCGACCGTGATCGGCCTCGGCAGTCCGCGCAACCACGACGCCCTGCGGCAGATCGGGGTCCGGCCGGTGACCTACGGCGAGGGCGAGGAACAGCGGATCCGCGACATCGCCGAGGACCGACCCATCACGGCGTTCATCGACAACCGGGAGCACGGCGAGAACGTCGACCTGGCGTCACGGCTCGGCGTCGACCCGAAGCGCTTCGTGTCGAGCGAGGACCGCCGTGACCTGGAGATCCGGTTCCTGCGGGCACCCGGCGACGACACCGAGGCAGCGGAGATGCTCACCACGCTCGGGGATCTCGTGCAGCGGCACAAGGTGCAGTTCATCATCTCGGGGTACTACCCGTTCGAGTACATCGTCGACGCGTACGAGGACCTCGCCGAGATGCACTCCCGTGGCAAGGTCGTCGTCGGGATGCAACCGGTCGAGACCGGCGCACGGCTGCACTGGTACAAGTCCGAGAAGTCCCGGGATCTGCGCGACCCCGTCAGCTGAGGATGTCCTTGCTGGCGAACCGGCTGTAGGCCAGGGCGCCGAACACCACGACGTAGCCGAGCTGCAGCACGGCGTTCGACCCGAAGGAGTCGAACGCGATCGGGTCGCGCAACAGGTCCCCGAATCCGAGCCACTGGTGCGAGAACAGGAACGGGTGCAGCCAGTCCAGCTGCGGCAACTGATCGAGCACCTGCGACGCCCCGGCGAGCACCACCGTCGCGGCCATCGCCCCGACCGGGACGGTCGTCAGCGTGGACGCGAACAGTCCGATGGCCGACAGTCCGAGCATCGACAGGGTGACGTAGAGCGCGAGGAGCAGCGCCCGGCCGGCGTACGACCAGCCGTCGACCTGCGTGCCGGACAACAGCGTGACCGGTCCGATCGGGAACAGCAGTGCCCCGATCGCCGCGCCCACGAGCACGATGAGGAGCGTCGCCGCGAGGCAGAACGCCACCGCACCCGCGTACTTCACGAGGATGAACCGCACCCGGCCGGTCGGCGCGACGAGCAGGTAGCGGATCGTGCCGTGGCTGGCCTCGCCCGCGACCGTGTCACCCGCCACCACCCCGACCGTGAGCGGCAGGAAGAGCGGGATCGACACCGTCAACGCGGTGAACGACACGAACAGGCCGTTGTTGGTGATGTCGCCGAGGAATGCCGGACCGCCGCTGTCGTCGCCCGTGGTCAGCCGGACCGCGACGGCGATGAGGATCGGTACCAGCGCGAGCGCTCCGAGCATCGCCCAGGTCCGTCGGCGCCGGAACACCAGCGCGAGTTCGGAGCCGAGCAGGGCGAACGGGCGTGGGCGGCGGCGGGCGAACTCGCGGACGTCGTGCGTCGGCGCGGCGCTCGGCTGCGCGGTGGCGGCGTCAGGCTGCGGCGCGGCGGCGGGCTCGGACTGCGGTGCGGCGGCGGGCTCAGGCTGCGACATCGAAGCCCTCTCCGGTGAGGGCGACGAAGAGGTCCTCCAGGGTCCCGCCGCCGACAGTCAGGCCGCGGACCCGCACGTCGGCGCGGACCAGTTCGGCGGTGATCGTCTCCGGCAGGACCTCGTGCGGCAGGTCGGCGACGAGCACGTCCGCGCCACCGTCTTGCCGCGGGGTCAGCCCGAGCCGGGTGAGCACGGAACCGGCCTGGCCGAGGTCCGGCGTGCGGACCGTGACCGTGCGTGCCCCGGCGGACCGGAGGTCCTCGAGGGTGCCCTGCGCGACGAGCTTGCCCGTCCGCATGACCCCGGCGTGCGTGCACACCTGCTCGATCTCGGCCAGCAGGTGGCTCGACACGAACACCGTCGTGCCGTCGTCCGCCAGCGAACGGATGAGGTTGCGGACCTCGCGCGTGCCCTGCGGGTCGAGGCCGTTCGTCGGTTCGTCGAGCACGAGGAGGTCGCGCGGCGAGAGCAGGGCGTTCGCCAGCCCGAGCCGCTGCTTCATGCCGAGCGAGTACGCGTGCGCCTTCTTGTCCGCCGCGTGGCCCAGCCCGACCCGGTCGAGCGCGTTCGCCACCCGGGCCTTCCGGCTGCGCGGATCCGACGTCGGATCCGCGGCGTCGAACCGGAGCAGGTTCGCCCGGCCCGACAGGTACGGGTAGAACGCCGGACCCTCGACGAGCGCACCGACCTGGGGCAGCACATCGTGCAACGCCTTCGGCATCGGCTCGCCGAGCACCTCGATCGTGCCGCCCGTCGCGCTCGACAGCCCCAGGAGCATGCGGATCGTGGTGGTCTTGCCGGAACCGTTCGGCCCGAGGAAGCCGAAGACGGCGCCGCGGGGGACGGCGAGGTCGATGCCGTCCACCGCGCGCTGCTTGCGGAAGACCTTCTGGAGGCCCGTGGTGCGGATCGCGAGGTCCGCTGCGGCCGCCGGGACGGCCGGGTCCACCACCGGTGGTTCCGTCGTGCTCACTTCGCGGCGGCGACCAGGGCGGACACCGGCACGGCTCCCGCGAGGACCCGTCCGTCGTCGGTCAGGTAGACGGACACGAGCGAGGTCTGGACCGCGCGGCCGCCGTCGACCGACTTCGTCAGCTGGTCGAGCAGCCCGCTCGCGTCGTCGCCGAGCGTGGACTGGTCGACCGTGCCCTTCGGCAGCTCGGCGATCGTGCTCCAGCCCTTCCCGGTGAACGTCGGCTCGTCGCCGGCCGGCGCGTTCCGGTGCTGGGCGTCGCCCTTCTCGTGTGCGGGCGCGTCGGAGAGGTCCTTCGTCTCGACCTTGGCGTTCGACGGCGGGGTGAAGTCGAACAGCCGTGCGGCCGGAGCGCCGTACTGCAGGCTCGTGAAGCCGACCTGGACGGCCGGTTCGGACTGGCCCTTCGCCTCGATCGTGGCGCGCAGCGGGAGTCCGGTCTGCTGGTCGACCGCGAGTCGTACGGAGCCCACCAGCGTGCCGGAGGACTTCGGCGTCAGCGTGATCTGCCAGGCGTCGTGCCCGGCGACCCGGACGTCCTTCGGCTTCGACACCTTGGTGCTCGGCGTGATCGCGTCGATCGCCTGCTTCGCGATGTCGGACGGCGTCGCGGTGCCGCTCTTCGGCGTCGTGGCGTCGTTCGGCAGGACCACGTGCGTCGCCGTGCGCTCCTTCGAGTCCCAGGTCCAGACGTCGGAGCCGTTGCGGACGAGGTCCTGCTCGGCGAGCTGCTGCGTCAGCTGGACGCGCTGCTTGTCGGCGCCGTCCACGTAAACCCGGGCGGTGTGCGACGAGGTCAGCAGGCCCAGGGCGTCGGACGCGTTCCCCTCGAGTGAGGACCCACCGGAACCCGTCGGGAGCTCGGGCAGACCGAGATCGCTCGTCTGCACGAGCTTGCCGGAGTACTGCGCGTCGGAGGACTCCGCGATGCTCGCGATGACGGCGGCCGCGGTCGGGCTCTTCCCGGCGATCGGATCGCTGGCGGCGTTCGCGATCATCGGAGCCGCGACGGCACCGGCGACGACGACCGGCGCGATGACGGCGGGCAGCCAGGCTGACTTCTTCATCGGTTTCCCCTCGGTGGAGCATCGGAGTCGGGAGTACGGTACGTCCGGCCCCCGACAGGAGCCTGGGCGTCCTGCGATCGGAAGAACATGTTGTACACAATCTGCTGGCGAGCCCCCTCTTGTCGTCAGCCGGAGGTATGATTGACCCATCATGATCAGCCCGTCGCCTCACGGCCCGGGCTGATTTTCTTTTGCGCTGGTTCGATCGCGGGGGAGTCCGGTGAACGCCTACTCGAAGCCGTGGTTGACGGTCGACCAGCAGATCGATCGCCTGCGGGCTCGTGGCGTGCTCGTCGGCGACCCGGTCTCGGCTGCCGAGTTCATCCATCGGGTCGGGTACTACCGACTCGTGGGATACCTCCATCCCTTCCGGGCCCGTACGGACGGGGTCGAGCCTGTCTCCGAGCTGTTGGAGGAGTACCGACGGGGGACGTCGATCGATCATGGGCGCCTCCTGATGGAATTCGATCGCGACCTGCGGCTCTTGGTCCTCGACGCCGTCGAGCGCATCGAGGTCGCGGTGCGGACCCGGATCGCTCACGTCGTCGGGCGGAACGGACCGTTCGCCCATCTCGAGCCGGCGTCGTTTACGCAGTCCTTCGTGACCGTGGATGAAACGGGTACCAGCGGCCACGACCGTTGGTTCGAACGCGTCCGAGACCGCCAATCCCGATCTGACGAGACGTTCGTGCTGCACTTCCGCACTCGCTACGCGGGCCGCATGCCGATCTGGGCACTCACCGAGATCCTGGAGTTCGGCCAGGTCGCACGACTCTTCGGCGGTCTGGCGAACCCGATCGCCACCGAGGTAGCCGAGGCGGTCGGCGCGCCCTCCAAACGGGTCCTCGGCAGCTGGTTGGCATCGATCATTTACGTCCGGAACGTCGCAGCGCACCATGCTCGGTTGTTCAACCGGAAACTCGTCGTGGCGCCGAAGCGACCGGCAGGCGTCGCAGCGTTCGACCACCTTCGGACGACCGAGCATCCGAAGCAGGTGTTCGGTGTCTACGGCGCGCTCCTGGCGATGGCCGTCCTCCTCGAGCGGATTGATCCCGAGTGCGACTGGAATGGTCGGCTCCGAGATCTCTTCACGCGCTTTCCGGACGTCCCCGGTATGGGCACGCGAGACCTCGGGGCTCCGTCCGGATGGGAATCGGAGCCGGTCTGGTCGTCCGCGGAACGTTCGTAGACTCGTGGCACGACCGAGGACGGTCGATGGCGACGAGGGAGACGGCATGCGGGCGGTGCTCGGTCTGGACATCGGGACGTCGAGCACGAAGGCGCTGCTCGCCCGGTTCGACGGCACCGTCATCGCCGAGGTCAGCCGGAAGCACGACGTCGACCGCCCGGAGCAGGGCCTCGTCGAGATGGATGCCGACGTCTGGTGGGACGAGTTCACGACCCTGACGCGCGAGTTGCTCGAGCGGGTGCCGGACGTCGACGTCGCTGCGGTCGGCGTGAGCGGCATCGGCCCGTGCGTGCTCCTCACCGACGACACCGGGCAGCCCCTGCGACCGGCGATCCTGTACGGCGTCGACACCCGGACGGCGGACATGCTCGAGGACGTCACCGCGGAGCTCGGCGGCGAGGCTGCGATCCGCGAGCGTTGTGGTTCGGCGCTCAGCACACAGGCGGCCGGGGTGAAGCTCGCCTGGGTCGCCCGGCACGAGCCCGAGGTGTGGTCGCGGGCCGCGCGGTTCACGATGCCGTCGTCGCGCGTCGTGGAGCGGCTGACTGGGGAGTACGTCCTCGACCACCACTCGGCGAGCCAGACGACGCCCCTCTACGACGTGCACGAGAACGCCTGGATCCCGGAGTGGTGTGAGCGACTCGCGCCGGGGCTCGAGATGCCGAGACTCCTCTGGTCGGGTGACCGGGCCGGCATCGTGACGGGCGAGGCGGCCGCGGCCACGGGCCTCCCGGCCGGCATCCCCGTGACGGCCGGGACCATCGACGCCTGGGCCGAGGGCGTGAGCGTCGGCGAGTCCGTGCCGGGCAGGATGTTCCTGCAGTACGGCACCACGATGTTCATGATCGCGCCGACGGCGCAGCCGATCCCCGTCCCCGGGATGTGGACCACGGTCGGGACACACCCTGGGCAGCCGAGCGTGTCCGGCGGGATGGCGACCTCCGGTGCGATCACGGACTGGCTCCGGCGGCTCGTGGACGGCGAGTGGTCGACGATGCTCGAGGAGGCCCGTTGCTCCGGCATCGGCGCGAACGGGCTGCTCATGCTGCCGTACTTCGCGGGCGAGCGGACGCCCATCGCCGATCCGGACGCCCGCGGGGTGATCGCGGGGCTCACCGTCCGGCACACGCGAGGGGACCTGTACCGGGCGACGCTCGAGGCCACGGCGTACGCGGTGCGGCACAACATCGAGGTGCTGCGGGAGGCCGGGGTCGAGGTCCGCGAACTCGTCGGCGCCGGCGGGGGACTGCTCGGGCGGCTGTGGCCGACGATCGTGTCGGACGTCACCGGGTTGCCGCAGACGGTGCCGAGCGTGACGATCGGGGCGTGCTACGGCTCGGCGTTCCTGGCGGCGCAGCTCGTCGCGCCGCCCGGCGACGGCGTCGACCTCGCCGCCTGGAACCCGCCGGCGGCCCGCATCGAACCGGACCCGGAGAAGACGGCCGCGTACGAACCGGGGTACCGCGACTACCGCGAGCTGTACGACGCGACGAAGGCGGTCGTGCACCGCCTGGCCGCGCGCGGCTGAGGCCGGTGGGGACGCAAAACACCGGTGCTCGTCGGCGAAACACACACATGCGTGGGTTCAGCGCGCGAACACCGGTGTTTTGCAGACCGCTACCGCGCAAGTACCGGGCAGCTACGCGGTCGCGTCGACGCCAGTCGGGGCCGACCCGTCGTACTCGCAGATCGCGGCGACCTTCGACGCGCTCGCGCTCGACCGGTCGAACTCGTAGCCCAACCACTCCTTCGCCATGCGTCGGGCGACCTCGACGCCGATGACGCGCTGACCCATGCAGAGGACCTGGGCGTCGTTCGACAGGATCGAGCGCTCGACCGAGAACGAGTCGTGCGCGGTGACGGCACGGATCCCCGGCACCTTGTTCGCGCTGATCGCGACGCCGAGGCCGGTGCCGCAGATCAGGATCGCCCGGTCCGCCTCGCCGTTCGCGACGAGCCGTGCTGCGTCGACGGCGACGTGCGGGTACGCGGTGTGCCCGTCAGCGTCCACCCCGACGTCGACCACGGACCTGACCCGCGGATCGGCCTCGAGGTCGGCCTTGATGATCTCCTTGTAGTCGAACCCGGCATCGTCCGAGCCGACCACGAGACGGTACGTCATGCGTGTGTCCCTTCCTTGTCTGCTGCACGGGTGGCGAGGACCTCGCCGACCCGCGTGAGGATCATCCCCATCGAGGTGGCACCCGCGTCGGGTGTCCCCAGGCTCTTCTCCGCCAGCGG
>Ga0153924_1000663_pt1 | contig 20652 bp, 22 predicted proteins | sample TSNJ008MetaG_FD_104709 | JGI IMG/M metagenome (GOLD analysis project Ga0153924, IMG submission 104709) | Attine ant fungus gardens microbial communities from New Jersey, USA - TSNJ008 MetaG | ecosystem: Host-associated > Fungi > Mycelium > Unclassified | place: USA: New Jersey, Wharton State...
ACGCCGGCCTGTACTCGACCGGCCGTGCGCTGCACTCGATGGGCATGAACGGCTCGGCGCCGAAGTGGACCACGAAGATGTCGAAGGGCGGTGTGCCGTACGCGGGCATCCTGCTGACCGCGGCGTTCACCGTCGCGGGAGTCGTGCTCAACTACTTCATCCCGAGCCAGGCGTTCGAGATCGCGCTGAACATCGCCAGCCTCGGCATCATCACGGCGTGGGGCACGATCATCCTCTGCCAGATGAAGCTCCGCTCGTGGGCGAAGCAGGGGCTCGCGAAGGAGCCGTCGTTCAAGCTGCCCGGCGCCCCGGTGACCTCGTGGCTGACGCTCGCGTTCCTCGTTTCGGTGCTCGTCCTGATGGCGATCGACTACCCCGTCGGCACCTACACGATCGCTTCCCTGGTCATCGTGATCCCGCTGCTCATCGTCGGCTGGTTCCTGCAGCGCGACCGGATCCTCCGCATCGCCTCCCTACGCGAGGGCGTGACCGGTCCGTTCCCCGTGACCGGCCGTGACCCCGCCAACCAGGTGCGCCGCCGGGACGAGGACGGTCACTGACCTTCTCGCTCCTGTCCGGATAGCGACGACGCGGCTCGGCGCCGCACGCACGGGTCCGGCACCCCTCGGTACGATCGGCGGGTGCCGGACCCTTCTGCATCCCCCGCGACCTCGTCGCCCGTGCTCGACCTCCAGCTGACGTGGCGCGGCACGTTCGGCCGCGTCCGGGTGTTCGACGACCACGTGTCGGCGGAGACGAGCTTCGAGCGCGACGGCCTCATCCAGGTGCCGATGGACGCCGTGCACGGGTGGCGCATCGAGCCGTGCGACTTCGACGCGGTGTGCGTCGAGTTCGTCGCACCGGGCGAGACCTACCGCGTCCTGCTCGACACGTCGGACGAGAAGGTCGCCGGGCTCGCACTCCGCCGGGTGCTCGGGGCACCGCTGCCGTCAGAGTCCTGACCCGGACCGTTCTCCCCAGCCGCTCACGGCCAGGTGCGCTCCGTCTGCCCGTCGGCGACCCGCTGCGACCACACCGCGTCGAGTGCGGTCGTCTGCGCCTCGGTGAGCACGATGCTCCCGACCGCGAGGTTCTCGGCGAGGTGGTCGGCGTTCGACGTGCCGGGGATCAGCAGGACGTCCGGTGCGTGCCCGAGCAACCAGGCGAGCCCGAGCTGCGCGGGCGTGATGTCGAGCTCAGCGGCGATGCGGAGCACTTCGGGCTCGTCGGCGACCTTCGGCAGCCCGGGGAACGCACCGCCGAGCGGGAAGTAGGGCACCCACGCGATGCCGTTCCGCACGCACACGTCGAGGAGCGCCTCGTGCTCACGGGCCACGAGCGAGTAGGCGTTCTGCACGCACACGATCCCTGCCGCGAGCCCGCGGCCGAGGACCTCGCCGGACACCGCGCTCAGCCCGATGCCGCCGATGAGCCCCTCGTCCCGCATGGCGGTCATCTCCGCGAGCTGGGCGTCGAGGTCCACGAGCTGGTCTCCCTGCGCGATGAGACCGGGGCCGATGTCGGCTCGACGGAGGTTCACCACGTCGATGCGGTCCCGTCCGAGGCTCCGCAGGTTCGCGTGCACCTGCGCACGGAGCTGCTCCGGGCGCTGCGCCAGCGCGAGGGGCACCGTGGCGTCCACGCGGACCGCACCGACCTTGCTCACGACGACGACCTCGTCCGAAGCACCGAATGCCCGGCGGATCACGTCGTTCGCCCCCCCGTCTCCGTAGAAATCGGCGGTGTCGACGTGGTCGACCCCGAGGTCCCGCGCGCGGTGCAGCAGCGCTGCCCCGGCGTCACGGTCGTCGGCGAAGCGCTCGAGGGCCATCGCGCCGTACCCGATCCGCGCGACGGTCCGTCCGCCGAGGTCGTACGCGCCACCCGGGCGCCGTGTCTCGTTCTCCTGCATGGGGGTCTCCGGTAGTCTCATCCGAAGCGGAGGAACCTCCGCTTCACCGATGATAACCGGAGGAACCTCCGCTTTGTCCAGCGAACTGACGTCCCCCGTCCGACGGCCGCGCGCCGACGCCGCCCGCAACCGGGAGCGACTCGTCGAGGCCGCGCGGGCAGCCTTCACCACCCACGGGGAGGACACCTCGCTCGAGGGCATCGCCCGGGCAGCCGAGGTCGGCATCGGCACGCTCTACCGGGCGTTCCCCACGCGCGAGGACCTCATCGCGGCCGTGTACCGCGCCGAGCTCGACGCAGCCCTCGACACCGTCGACGACCTGCTCCGCACAGCGACCACCGGTGCCGGGGCACTGCGATCGTTCAGCGGTCGGTACGCCGAGTTCGTCGCCACGAAGCGCGGCCTCGCCGAGACCGTCCGGGTGGGCGCGCTCCGTGGCGCAGCCGAGGCCGCGGGCACCCGCGACCGGGTGAACGCGGCCGTGCAGCGTTTCCTCGACGCCGGAGCCGCGGACGGATCGCTCCGCGAGGACCTGCTCGCGGACGACGTCACCGCGGCATTGATCGGGATCCTGCTGTCGACGCGGGACGCCACGGACACCGAGCAGACCGGTCGTCTGCTGGACATCCTGCTCGCTGGACTCAGTCGGAGTCCGGCGCGAACTGCGTGACGCGGAACGTCGCACCCTGCGGGTCCCGGAGTTCCGCTGCCTTCGTCCAGAAACCCTCCCACGCGCCGAGCACCGAGCCGCCGAGCCGCTCGGCCAGCGCGGCCGCGTCGTCTCGGTCGGCGACGCTGAACGAGACGTGCCAGTCGTCCGGGCCGGAGTCCGTCCGGGCCAGGGCGCCGATCACGTCGGCGAAGCCCTCCGGAGCGCCGGCCTGGCGTTCGCGGATGTCCGGGTCCGAGGTCGCGGCGAGGTGGTCGCCGTACCCGGGCAGCCGGACCATCGCGCTCGGGCCTTCCTCGATGCCCGAGACCCGCCACCCGAACAGCTGCTCGTAGAACGAGAACGCCTGCTCGGGCTCCGTCGAGCGCAGGTCGCTGAACACCCAGCCACCGGGGGCGTTGATGTGCTGCGCGCCGAGCCGTGCCCGGGCCTGCCAGAGGCCGAACGCGGCACCGCGGGGATCGACGCAGTCGACGCTGCGGCCGGCCGCTCCCCCGGGCCCGGCGTCCTCGGGCGCCGCGGCCGAGCCGCCGAGCTCGACGACCCGGGCGGCCACGGCATCGGCGTCGTCGACCGCGATGTACGTCGTCCAGGTCGCCGGGTCCTCGCTCGAGGCGATCGCACCGACCTCGTGCCCGTCGAGGCTCACGATCCGGTACGACCCCGGGGCACCGGGCGGCAGCCGCTCCTCGAAGTCCCAGCCGAACAGACCGCCGTAGAACGCCTGCGCGGCGTCCGGGTCGGGCTGTCGGGCGTCGATCCAGCTCGGGACGCCCTGGGGGTAGGTGCGCGGGGTCTGGTCGGTCATCGTCGCTCCCTGGTCAGCCGACGCTCGGCCGGATGCCCCCGGTCTACCGCGCACCACCGACGCGCGCACGCGCGGCGGCGGGCACCTGCGCGGCGGCGGCACCCGGGCGAGCCGTCAGTCGTCGGTGTCGACCCGGTCCGTGACGACGTCGCCCGAACCGGCGTCGATCCGGACGCTGTGCTTCGTGCCGGACGGGTCGCGGACGTCGCCCTCCCAGACCACCTTCCCGAGGTGGTCGTCGAGCCCGAGCTCGGTGATGGTGCCGGCGTGCAGGTCCTCGAACTTGCCCGCAGCGTCGCTGACGTCGAGGTCTGCCGCCGCGACGAACCGGTCGTTCTCGGCGCGGTCGTCGGCGTCGGACGTCTCGGCCCGCGGCGACCCGGACACCGAGGTGCCCTCGGCGTTCGTCTGGACCTCGTGCTCGTTGCCGTCGTCCGTGACGACCAGGACCTCGTACGCCGAGCCGTTCTGCTCCTGTTCGACGGAGATCACGACACCGGACCCGACGGCCTTCCGAGCGGTCTCGACCGCCGCACGCAGGGCGTCGTTCGATGCAGCCGCGGTGGTGGCGGTCCCACCGGAGGAGTTCGACGACGACGCTGCGGACGACGGCGCGCCCGAGGAACCGGACTGCGCGGTCGAGCACCCGGCGAGGGCGAGGGCGGCCACGAGCGGCAGGGCGGTGAACCCGGCGATGCGCCGGGCGGAGCGGACGGAGGCGGTACGGGGAGTGTTCATGCGACCAGCGTGCCGAGCGGGTGCTGAAGCAGACCTGAAGCGACCTGTTCAGCCACCGAGTGCGATGCGGACGACGAAGCGCGCACCACCGAGCGGGGAGTCCGTCACCGTGACGTCGCCACCGTGCGCCCGGACCGCGTCCCGCACGATCGCGAGCCCGAGACCCGCGCCGCCGGCGTCCCGGCTGCGGGCCTCGTCGAGCCGGACGAACCGCTCGAACACCCGGTCGCGCTCCTCCGTCGGGACCCCGACGCCGTCGTCGTCCACCGTGAGGACCGCCCGCCCGCCGTCCTCGGCGAGCGCCACGGCCACCCGTGCGGACGCGTGCCGGAGGGCGTTGTCGACGAGGTTGCGGACCACCCCGGCGAGCACGCGCTCGTTCCCGAGGACACGGGCAGGTGCGATCCCGGAGCCGTCGACGTGGACGCGGCCCGCGGACCGCGCCCGGGCGACCGCGTCGAACGCCAGGTCGTCGAGGTCGACCGGACGCCGCTGCCCGATCCCGCCCTCGTCGAGCCGGGAGAGCTCGAGCAGCGCCGTGACGAGGTCCTGCAGCCGGAGCGCCTCGGACCGGACGACCTCGGACAGCTCGGTGACGTCCGCGCGCTCGGGGTGCGCCGCGGCGACCTCGGCGTGCTGCCGGATCGTGGCGATCGGCGACCGCAGCTCGTGGGAGGCGTCGGAGACGAACCGCCGCTGCCCCTCGGCGGAGCGGTCGAGCCGGTCGAGCATGGCATTCATCGTGTTCGCGAGCCGGGCGATCTCGTCGCCGGTGTCCGGCACGGCGACCCGGGCGTCGGGACGCGCTGCCCGGATCGTCTCGACCTCGTTCCGCATCCGTTCGACCGGCCGGAGCGAGCGACCGGTCACGACCCAGGTCACGGACCCCATGAGGACCACGAGCACGGGGACCCCGACCGCGAGCAGCGCCACGGCCGCACCGACGGCCGCGTCGGTCTGCTCGAGCGAGACGCCGTAGACGAGGGTCGCCTCCCCGCCACCCGGCAGGTCGACGTCGTCGGCGACGAGCAGCCACCGCTCGCCGTCGTGCGACCACCGGGACTCGTCAGCGGTGGGCAGCGCGGGCGGGTCGGCGTCGTCGCCGTGCGCGAGCACCGAGCCACCGTCACCGACGACCTGGACGAGGACGTCCTCGTAGCCGCTGACCACACCGGCACCGTCGGCCTCGACCCGGGCGGACGCCTGCTCGAGTCCGGACTCCGCCGCGGTGCGCACGCCGTCGAGGAGCACGAGCCGCAGGACCACCACGAACGCCGCGGCACCGACCAGCAGTGCGGCGAGCACCACCACGACCGCGCCGAGGGTCGTGCGGGCGCGGACGGAGCGGAAGCGCCGCGACCGCCGGGGAGCGTCAGCCACCGTCGGCCGCCAACCGGTACCCGGCACCGCGCACCGTCTCGAGGGACGTCCGCCCGAACGGTCGGTCGACCTTGCGCCGGAGGTGTCCGACGTACACCTCCACGATGTTCGGGTCGCCGTCGAAGTCGACGTCCCAGACGTTCTCGATCACGGCGCGCTTCGAGCAGACCTCGCCGGCCCGTCGGGCGAGGAACTCGAGCACCGCGAACTCCCGGCTGGTCAGGTCGATCGGAGTGCCGCCACGGGACACCGTCCGGGCCGCCGGGTCGACGACGAGGTCACCGACCGTGAGGACCGCCGGCCGCTCCCGGGCGCCGCGGCGGACCAGGGCCCGCAGGCGCGCGACGAGCACCGGGTGCGAGAAGGGCTTGGTGACGTAGTCGTCCGCGCCCGCGTCGAGCGCCTCGACCTGGTCCCACTCGCCGTCCTTGGCCGTCAGCATGAGGACCGGCGTCCAGTCCCCGTCGGACCGGAGCTGCGCGCACACCGCCCACCCGCTGAGACCGGGCATCATGAGGTCGAGAACGACCGCGTCGTACGTGAACTCACGGGCGTGCCAGAGTCCGTCGACGCCGTCGTGGGCGACGTCGACCGCCCACCCCTCGGCTTCGAGGCCCCGGCGGACGCCGTCGGCGAGCCGCACCTCGTCGTCGACCACCAGCACGCGCATCCCACGATCCTGCAGCGCCCCGCTGAAGCGGCGCTGAAGCGCCTTGGACGCGACCAGGGGACGGACTGGAGGCACGGTGCGGGCCCGCCCCGACCTCCCTCGCGGGCTCGGTCGGCGCGGTCCGCGTGACGCTGGCGCGTCACCGCTGAGCGGACCGCGCCAGTCCGTCAATCGGTGGCGTCGAGTGCCCCCACCAACGCGGTCGCGCTGCGCACGAGGAGCGCGGTGAGCGCGTCTGCGGACGCGTCGTCGTCCGTGGGGACCTCGTCGAGCATCTCCTCGACGAAGGCGACCCACGATCGCAGGGCGCTGCGCAGCAGCGGACGGTCCTCGTACCCGAGTTCGGTGAACACCGCGATGACCCGGCGGGCGTTCTCGTCGCGGGCCTCGTCGATGAGCGCACGCACGTCGGCATCCCCGGCGGAGGCGCCGCGGACGAGGGCGTGGAACGTCCCCCGGTGCTCGGCCACGAACGCGACGAAGCGGCGGAGTGTGTCCTCGAGCCGCGCGAGCGGTTCCAGCTCGTCACGCGGCTCGGTGGCGTGGAGCATCGCGTCGCGGGCGGTGCGGACGATGGCCTCGTGCAGCCCCTGCTTCGTGCCGAAGTAGTGGAACAGCAGGCCACGGGAGACCCCGGCGTCGGCGGCGAGCCGGTCGATCGTGATGTCCTCGAGCGGTTCGTCCACCAGGGTCGCGACGCCGAGGGCGACGAGCTGTGCGCGGCGTTCCTCGGAGCTGAGGCGGGAGCGCTGGCGGTCGTCGGGCACGCCTGGAGCCTAGCGACCGGGAATGTCCGTCCCCCGAACGGGTGACGATGTTGTTGACCTGCAGTCAACAACGGGTCTAGCGTGGCCTGCGGTCGCGACGGAGCGACCGTCACGAGGAGGAACGATGTTGTTCACCAGACTCACCCGCTCGCACGGCGGCCGTGTCGCTCTCGTCGCCGTCCCGGTCGGGATCGCCACCGCCATCGCCTTCGGCGGTGTCGCCCAGGGAGCGGTCCCTGTGTCGTTCTCGGTCTCCGGCCAGCAGTTCCAGATCAGTGCCGACAAGCTCGACGGCCAGCAGTTCTCGCAGTACGCCGGCGTCGCGAAGGACACCGCGGGCAACGACCGCCAGGTCGCGATCGCCAACATCGGGTCGGCGACGCTCGCGAACCTCTGCCAGTCCGTCACGACCGACACCCCGATGGGCAAGGTCGGCGTCATGATCACCGCCGGTGGAGGGAAGACCCCGGCGTCCGCGAAGGACCTGCAGATCGGGATGACCGACCTCAAGGGCGACGCCGAGTTCCACGACATCCGGATCGGCGTCGACGCGTCGACCGTGAAGGGCGATCAGCACGGCAGCGCCGGCGACTTCGCTCAGGACGCCGACGCGCTCACCATCGACGGAGTGCAGCAGACCGCGTGGTCGACGACCGCCGGGACGTTCACGCTGACGGGCATGCACCTGCAGCTCACGGACGGCTCGAAGAGCTGCTTCTGATGAGCGCCCACGCCGTCGCACCCACCTCCCCCTGGCCGCGCTTCCGGGTCTGGGCCCGTTCGCGGCCGTTCGTCGGAGGCCTGCTGGTCGTGCTCGGCGGGATCGAGCTCTTCTGCTCCGGCCAGCTCGACCTCGGCAACATCCGGATCCAGTTCGGCATCGAGGGCCTGCAGGCGACCGTGATCCCGATCGCCCTCGTGGCGCTCGGCGTCCTGGCGGTGTGCTCCCCCGCGCAGCGGATCTTCTACGGGATCGTCGCGCTCGCGCTGGCGGTGTACTCGCTCATCGGCGTGAACCTCGGCGGCTTCGTGCTCGGCATGCTGCTGTCCGCGGTCGGAGGCGTGCTCGTCGTGGCCTGGATGCCGCGGACCACGTCCGCTCCGACTGACCCAGAGCACGACGAGGGTGCCGCGTGAGTCGTCGGCTGCGAACGTCGCTCGGGATCGGCACGGTGGTGGTCGTCGCCGCCGCGCTGTCGGTCACGGGTGGGACGAGTGCTTCGGCCGCGGGGTTCTGCATCCCGCTGCTCATGGACTGCTCGGCGCCCTCGCCGGCGCCGTCGCCCTCGACGTCCGCCGCACCGTCGTCTTCGTCCTCGCCGACCCCGTCCGACCCGTCCGGGTCGGATGCCACAGCCCCGTCGTCGCCGGGCTCCGGGACGGGTTCGGGTCCTGGCCCGGCATCCGGCGGCGACGGTGCCACCCGTGATCCTGCTCCCTCAGCGACCGCCACGCCGGACGCGTCGTGGGGCGCAGCGGTCCCGGACGACACGACGGTGTTCACGCAGCCGTCCGCGCAGCTGAGCAGTTCCTCGATCGAGATCGGCGGACTGTCCGGACTCGCGCTCGTGCAGGTGCCCCTCGCCGACGGTTCGCAGATCACCGTCATCCGGCTCAGTGCCGACCGGGTCGCGATGGACGACTTCACGCTCGACGTCCGCGGCGAGTCGAACGGGACCTCGGCGGTGACGACGGACGCCCGGATGGAACTCCGTGGGCACGTGGAGGTGTACCTGAACTCGGTCACCGCGGAACTGCCGGGAGGGAAGCACCTCACGCTCGGTGCCGACACCCCACCGCCGGGAGGCGAGCTCCCGACGACGTGGGCCCGGGTTGACCTCGGGCTCGTCGGCGCCACCGCGGACGGCATCACCCACACCGGCTCCGACCTGCGGGTGCGGCCGGGCGCGTAGGGGCGGTGCCGTTCCGGGCACACCAGGTCGTTCCGGGCGTACCGGGCTGTTCCGGGCGTACCCGGCCGTCTCTTTCGACCAGGTACGCCCGATTCCGCTCCCCACCGCAGGCGATATGGGAAAGAACCGACGGACGGGAGGCACATTGCGGCGCCGCACCGCGCCTCCAGGCCCACACACGGTCGGGACGAGCGCGCCGCACCGGACGCACCCGGCTGTTCCGGGCGTACCAGGTCGTTCTGGGCATACCCGGTCGTTTCTTTCGACCAGGTACGCCCGATTCCGCTTCCCACCGCAGGCGATATGGGAAGGAACGACGCGCAGCAGGGGCGCGCTCAGACGAGCAGGAGGATCCCTGCGACGACAGCAGCCACAGCGATCACCAGCGCGATGGCCAGCAGCACGAAGTGCACCGTGTAGAAGGTCGTCGGCTTGCCCGCCGCGTCGCGCGCCCGGGAGTCCTTCGCGACCCGCTGGAAGAAGCGCGGCCAGGTGACGACGTTGAAGACGGCACCGATGAACAGGACGACAGCTGCGAAGACGGTCACCCGACGATCCTAGACAACGCACGTCGGGGCCGGTGGTGCTCGGCCGCCCCCAACGCGGCCGAGACCCACCCCGGCGGCCACAGAATCTGTAGCAACTGCTACAAACCCTACACGGCCAGGGCGACGGCGTCGAGCCATCCAGTGGGATTCGTGTCCCGTTCTCCGCCGTGCGTGGCTCCGGCGACCACGTGGAGCCGTGCAGTGCCCGGCCACGAGGCCACGAGCGCACGGCTGGAGTCGAGCGGGACGGTGCGGTCGGCGTCGCCGTGCACGACGAGCAACGACGGGGCGGGACCGGCGACCTCCGGCAGTCCGAGACGGACCGGCCCTTCCTGACCGGCCAGCCGCGCGAGTCCGGGGACCCGCAGCGTCCACCGCATCACGGCGGCCGCTGCCCGCCCGATCAGGCCGCCGCCGGCGCCGAGCGCGACCGTGGCGTCCCAGTCCGACAGCGGTCCGGTGAGCACGACGCTCCGCACGCGGACCGGGAGCCGCCCGGCGAGCAGCCGGAGCCAGAGCGACGCGCCGAACGACCAGCCGAGCAGTACGACCTCGGTGGCACCACGTGCGGCCGCGAACCGGAGCCAGGCGAGCGCCTCGTCCTCCTCGCGCAGGCCGAAGCCGTGTCGGCGCGCCGGGTGCCGGGCCGAGTGCGACGCGAACAGCACGGTGTCCCCGCGGGCGATGAAGGCGTCGGCGACGTCCTGGTGCCGCAGGGGGTGCGAGCCGAGGCCGGGCAGGAACACCGCCCAGGTCGTACCGTCGCCGCCCGGGCGGATCCAGCCGGGAAGTCCGCCGACGGACACCGGCTCGAGCCCCGGCGCAGGGACGATGTCCGGCGTCTCGTACAGCGCGGCGGCCCGGCGAGCGATCACGGCACCGGCGATCGGGACGAGCACACCGACGACCCCGGCCACCACCCCGACGGTGCGCGTGGCGACGGGGGCGAGACGGCTACGCGACATCGAGCGCTGCCTCGGCGTCCGCCAGCGCCCGACGCTCGGCGTCGCTCAGCGTCTGCCGGGCACGACGAGCACCGTCGTTGATCTCGACGATCAGGCGGCTCAGGCGCGTGGCGGGGTCGCCGGAGTCCGGGTAGGCGTTGTCGATCCCGATGCGCTCGTGCAGGGGTGCGAGGCGGCGGAGGGCGACCTCGACCCGGCGGGACCGTCGGCGTTGCGAGACCTGGTGGCCGATCACGAGGAGGAGCATCCCCGATGAGACGCAGATCACGGCGCCCGGGGTCGTCACGTCGTACGGCAGCGCCAGCCCGTGGGTCACGTCGAGGTCGCCCATCACGTGCGCGACGTCCATCACCACGACGACGACCATCCGCACGACGCCGAGCACGCCGCCGAGCACGAGGATCCACAGGCCGACGAGGTCGGTGGTGGTGCGGGCCTCGCGCAGGTGCAGCACGCAGATCAGCCCGGTCGCACCGAGCGCCACCCCGAGGTAGACCGTCTGCGCGATGGAGTAGACGGTCGCTGCCGGGTGCTGCCCGGCATCGAGCATGAACGTCGTCGTGGTCGCCGGCTTGTCGAGGACCACGAAGGCGACGACCACCACGACCACCACGACCACACACGTGACGACGATCGCGTTCCGGAGCCACGGCCGCGCAGCGCCGACTGCCTTCGCCACACCCCAGAGCAGCGTGCTCGTCCCCGCCACCATGAGGCAGTCACTCACCACGGTCACGACGTTGAACCCGCCGAACAGCGGGTCGAGCCAGAGGTAGAGCGGGTCGACGTTCGTGACGATCGTCGCCGCGAACAGCAGGAACGTGACGGCCAGGGTCCGGTCCTGCCCGCGCTGGAGCACGAACAGCGTCACCGTGCCGGCGATGAGGAGCAGCGCCTGGACGAGGGAGACGATCACCCGAACACCCCGCGGAACGCACTCGGACGACCGCGGTGACCGCGGATGAGCCCGGCGAGCCGGTCGGCGAAGACCTCGGCCTCGTGCTCGTACTCGTTCGAGAACAGCCCGCGGGCGAGGGCCCGCTCGACCTTGTACTCCGGCAGGTCCGGGATGACGTCGCGGATGTACGCCGCCTGGGGTGCGTGGTCCTGGTGACGGTGCAGGATGTGCCCGAGCTCGTGGCCGATGACGAAGGACCGGAAGGTCTGCGAGGCCGTGGGCGAGATCATCACGAGGTGCCGGCGTTCGAGGGTGGCCACGAAACCGCACACCGGCTCGGCCGCGAGGAATGCCTCTTCACGCACGACGATCGGTTTGCCGACGACCTCGGCCGCTGCCGACACCGCCTGGTCGACGTCCGACCACCCCTCGGCCGCACCGCGCGCCCAGAACGCCTCGACGAAGTCGTCCGCCCCGACGCGCTCCGTCATGCGACGCTCCCCCGTTCGGACTCCTCCTCGAGGACCTCCGCGATGCGGCGGAGGGCGTCGGGCGAGAGTTCGCCGGGGAAGGTGCGGGCCGCGAACCCGCTCACGCGTGCCGAGCGGAGCGACCGGACGAGGGCAAGCTGGGCGCCGATGCGCTCGGGGACGTCACTGTCCTCGAGCAGGAAGCGCTCGTCGACCTCGAAGAACCCGGCCAGCAGGCGGAGCAACCCGGTGTCGCGGTTGCGTCGTCCGTCGCCGGAGAGCATGTACGTCCACTTCGCCCGGGACAACGATCCGCCCTGCGCCGCCACGTACTCCTCGATCGCGGAGAACGGCACGGGCGAGCCGCGCTGCGCTTCCTCGAAGTCGAGCAGGAGGTTGAGCCGGCGCGCCAGTTCGGCAGCGTCGAGGACGCCACCCTTCGGAGCTGCTGTCGCCATGTCGATCGGACTCCTCCCCAGCCGCACGTCGTGCAGGACATGGTAGCGCGGGCTGCCGGGTGCCCGCCGCTACCCTCGGGACCGTGAGTCCACGCTTCCCGTCCACGATCGCCGAGCCGGTCGAGCACGAGATCGTCATCACGAAGTCGCGGTTCATCACCACGGTCGCGCCGGTCACGGGCGTCGAGGACGCCGACCGGGTCATCGCCGAGGTCCGCCGACGCCGGTGGGACGCACGGCACAACTGCACCGCCATGGTCACCGGCGTGCTCGGGGACCAGGCCCGGTCGAGCGACGACGGCGAACCCTCAGGCACCGCGGGTGTCCCGATGCTCGAAGTCCTGCGCCGGCGCGACCTGACCGACGTCGTGGCGGTCGTCACCCGGTACTTCGGCGGCGTGAAGCTCGGCGCCGGTGGACTCGTCCGCGCGTACTCGACGTCGGTGTCGGAAGCGCTCGACCGGGCGACCCTCGTGCACCGGCGGCCACTGACCAGGGTGACGGTGGACGTCCCGCACGCCGACGCCGGTCGCATCGACAACGTGCTGCGCGACTGGGTCCGGCACCACGACGCGACACTCGGCGAGCCGGTCTACGGCGCAGCCGCGACCTTCGAGCTCTGGATCCCGCGCGACGCCCTCGAACCGCTCCGGGCCGACCTCGCCGCGACCTCGGCCGGGGCGCTCGAGCCCGTCGTCGGTGCGGAGAGGGTGGTCGACGTCCCGGCGCACTGACGCGAACCCGATCACGGTTGCTGCACCGCACGGGAGCGAGCGCTCCAACGCCCGCGGGATCGCCCTCCGGTCGACCACCGGGCGTGTCCCGTCGCGGCCACCGTCATCCTTGCGCGCCCTCCCAGCTCGGGAACGCATTCAGGATCTGTCCCGTCGACGGGTCGACGACCACGTTCACCTGCATCCCGTCCGGAGCGCGCCAACTCCAGATCTCGGTCCCGTCGCCGACCGGCCAGCGTTGCGTCGAGTTCTTCTTCGCCTCGTTGACGGTGTCGACCACGCGGCTCGGAGACCACGTCCCAGGGAAGGTCGCTACTTCTCCCGCCTCCGTCCACGTCGCGTCGAGGCCGCTCCTGGCCCAGGCGCGCCATGAACCGACGCCGCGCGGATCCGGTCCACGCCCCGGGATCCGCTGGAACACCACCTCCTTGCCTCGCAAGCTCGTGTCGGTGACCCGAGGTGGGCGGGCACCGTCGGCGAGTATCCCGACTCGACGGTCGCGATCCGCTGGAGCGCTCGGCAACCAGGACGGTGCCACGGCGACACGACTCCCCGGTGAGTACTCCGCCACACCGCCGACGAACACCCGAGCGAGCGAGTTGGTCGCCACGTTGCGGTCGCGGAAGTCGATGTCGGTCGCCGAAGGCGAGCCCGACGGGCGCATCCAGTCGGAGACCGCGTCCGCCGTCGACGGGTCCGTGAAGCGCTGCGGGGTTCGGTACCTCGGGTACGCCGTGATGACCTCGTTCGGCGCTCGGGAACTCCGGACCATCTCGATGTCCATGGTGAAGTTGCTTCCGGGCGGACGTGTCGGATCAGGGACGGTCGCCGTCCACAGGTCTCCGCTGACCTTCGTTGCCGAGGCGAGCGCAAGGTCGACTGCACCGAGGACGTCCGACACCGTCCAACTCGCAGGGAACGTCGTCGACGGCGCCGCCTTCTTCGTCCATGACATGCCGTCGCGAGCCCACACGTCGGTGGCGTACACGCCGCTGTCGTCGGGGCCGAGGTACGTCTGGCGTCCCGGAAGCGCAGCACCGCTCCCGAGCGGGCGAACCGCGACCCTGCCGCCGGTACCTGCTTCAGGGGGACCGTCGGCAGGACTGAGGATCGTGACCTCGCTGCGGACGTCATCAGGGTCACCCGCCGGACCCGCCAAGTAGTGCATCCCGTCTGCGGAGCCCGTCCTTGAGTTGACACCGCCGATGAAGACGTGGGCGAGGGAACTCACGGACCCGTCGTCGATGCTGATGTCGTCGCTGTCGTACACGCCTCCTGGTTCGCGCCCGTTGTTGACACGCCACAGTCGCTTGCCGGCGTTGAGCTTCCCGAGGTGTTTGGCGTTGACGGCACCGTGGCTGACGGCATGTGCTGGCTGGCTCTCGACAGCGACAGCGGGAGCCGTGACCCCGACGACGACGACGAGCGCCGAGAGGATCCGCAGCAGGCCGGTCCGGCTCGTCCATGTCCTGCTACGAGTCGTACGCATAGTCGTCCCAGTCACCACTGAACGCGTGAGCCCCATCCACCCGTTTGGTCCCGTAGTCCTGTCCGTTCACCCAGACCTGCACCGTTGTGGCTCCGAGGTCTCCGCACCGCCCGAACTCGCACAAGCCAGTGAAGAAGTCGGGGGTGAACGCCACGTTCCGGGTGCCGTCCATGACGTACTCGTTGATCCGCCGCCCACCGTTGAACGCCACCTGGATCGTCCCTGGTGACACATCGTCGGGCAGCGACACCCAGATCCCGCACATCCCCCGCGGGTCCGACGCGTCCTTCCAACAGTTCTGGAAGTCTTGCCTGCTGATCAGACCCGTCTTGAAGTCCCGCAGTGGCTCCGGGTCCGGCTCCGGGTCCGGGTCCGGCGTCTGGTGCTCCACGATCTCCTTCAGCGCGATGTTCATGCCTGCTTGCAGCTTCACGTCGAAGATCGATCGCGGCCCTTGCTTCGCGATCGCGGCGCTCGTGACGGCATCGGCAGTGAAGGTGAAACGGTCGCTCGTGATCGGCACGCCGTCGATCGTCCAGGTCCCGCCGGTCTTCACGGCACCGTGCGTGAGCGCGAGGGCTTCACCGAGGGTCAGCTGTGGGATCGTTCGTTCGACGGTGGACGATCCCGGCGCAGCGATGCGCCGCTTCACGACTCCGCCACCTGCTTTCTCGACGATGAGGGACGCGTTGGTCGAGCGCATCATCGTCATCCGGTCCTCCCACTTCTGCGACGACTGGTACGGAGCCCCCGTGGTGTCGATGAGCGTCACGAACGCGTCGAGGCCGGTTGTGACGAGCTTGAGCTCCTCGTTGCTCGACGCGTACTTCTGCAGGCGCTTGTACGCATCACCATCGACCTTCAGCAACGTGCCGAAGTCGTTGACCTTCTCGAACGCCAGCGCCGTTCCGCCGCGCGGGTACGCTTCGCCGGGTCGGGCGGACGCAAGGCGGTTGGCCGCGTTCGAGGTCGCGCTCGTCAACGACTCGTCACCGAGCTTCACGGTGAAGAGCGGGTAGGCATCGGTCAGCGGCGCGGTACCGACGTTGTGGTAGAAGACGTTCGGGAGCAGGATCGCCGCGGACGCGTTCGCTCCGGAGAGCATGGAGTTCCACTGCTCCGACGAGGAGTTCGACGACGCTTCCTCATATCCTGCGGTTCGTGAGGACGAGTACGAGTAGTTCGCGCTCACCGAGCATCCGAAGTCGAGCAGCGATGCGCTGCAGGAGACCTCGCCGCCCACGGTGTCGGATCTCGAGGTGGACGTCGAGGACGTCTGCGTGACGCCCTGCACGTTCTCGCCACCCTTCGAGTCGGACCACTGGGTGTCGGGGATGAGGCGGAACCGCGTCATGTCGATCTCGACCTCTGGCGCTGCCGAAACCATCGGGTGGCGCGCTTCCGGAGCGATACCCGGATCGAGCTGCACATGAGTGGCCTTTTGGAAATCTGACCATGGATCGTCGTTCGTGGATGCCTTCAGGGGTGACGAGACGTACCGCTCGTACGGTCGTCCCCAGGGGTCGACCACGCCGTCGTGCTTGGCGTCCTCCCACTTGACCACGGCGATCTCGCCTGTCGAGGGGTGCTGTTCGACCGTGTACCCGTTGAGCTCCCAGTCGTTCTCGATGCCGTCGCGATCGGTGTCGAGTGGGTCGTCCCCCCAGTCGGCGAGGAACCCGCCGAGGTTCCGCTCGCCGCCCTTGAGCGCCCGCTCGAGCGAGCCGCCGTCGCGCGGAGTCATCGGCACACGTGCGGCAGCTCCTGCCTCGTTGAGGTCACCGAGGGACAGGGCCGAGCGAGGAACAGGAAGCGGCTCGACCGAACCCGGCGTGTACCAGAGGATCTCCCCAGAACCCGTGTAGCTCGTCGCACTCATCGCAACCCGTTGGCCAGCTTCTACTTGCAACCACGCCACTCCCGATTGCATCTCCGCCTCGGGGACGTCGATGACACCCCAGCCGGAGTGCGTGAGACCCAGTCGCCCCCGACTCGGCGCGATCACGAATCCTCGCGAACTGTGAAGAGCGGCGCCCTCCGGCGCCGCCGACGTCGCAGCCGAGTCAGTTCCCGCCACCGTCGCGATCCGCCGATGGTCGGCGGTTTCGTAATGCGTGAGCAGCCCAGCGGTGATCGAGTTCGTCGCCGTCAGCGACGTGCGCTCCGATGAGGTCCGGGCTGCGTGATCAGCAGGCATCGCGCGGGCTTCCGCTCCCGGGACGATGATCGCGCTGGTACTCACGGCAGTTGCGGCCGCTGTGACCACGACGGCACGGCGAAGAAGCGCGAGGAAATGCGGTTTCACGAGATCTCCTGTTCGTTCTGTGAAACTCAACAGAATGATCGTGACGTTGTACAGGCGATATTTACACATCAACATAGAATTACTCGTGACCGCGCTGGTGATGATCGGCGCACGATGGCGGGGCGAGTGTCAGCGCAGCATCCAGAGACGCGTGCACGCTGCGTACATGCATCCCCGCGCAGCGATGGCCGCCCGACCGCGACACCGATCTTCGAGGAACGACACGGGCAATCGAGCCCGGCGTGGTACCGAGATGATCAGCCGACCGGCGAATCGCACGCCGATCGCACTCCGGGCGTGTCTCGCTGATGGTGCCCCGGAGCAGGGAACGACGAAGGCCCCGACTCGATGAGTCGGGGCCTTGCTGGTGCACCCCCTCGGACTTGAACCGAGAACCCACTGATTAAGAGTCAGTTGCTCTGCCAATTGAGCTAGAGGTGCATGTTGCGCTTCCGTGCTGCAACGGGAAACAACAATAGCATGGGTTTCGCGTGCTCCTGACCACTCGGGGCACCGGACTCGACAGGAGCACCATGACCGACCGTCTCGCCGCCGGCGACACCGCCCCCGACTTCACCCTCCCGGACCAGGACGGCACCGAGCACTCGCTCGCCGACCTGCGCGGCAAGAAGGTCATCGTGTACTTCTACCCGGCGGCGTCCACCCCGGGCTGCACCACCGAGGCGTGCGACTTCCGGGACAACATGTCGTCCCTGCAGGCGGCCGGCTACGAGGTGCTCGGCGTCTCGAAGGACGACCTGCCGAAGCTCAAGGAGTTCCAGCACGAGCAGGCGCTCACGTTCCCGCTGCTGAGCGACCCGGACCTCGCCGTGCACAAGGCGTACGCAGCCTGGGGCGAGAAGAACAACTACGGGAAGATCGTCACCGGCACGATCCGGTCGACGATCGTCGTTGACGAGGACGGCACCGTCCAGCTCCCCCTCTACAACGTGAAGGCAACGGGGCACGTGGCGAGCCTGCGGAAGAAGCTCGGTCTGGTCTGAGAACCCGACCAGACGACGGACTGGAGGCGCGGTGCCAGCTGGCACCGCGCCTCCAGTCCGTTGGTCGGTACCGCCTATTCCACCGGACGGGCGAGCGCGTCCGTCACCGGACGCGACAGCACCAGCGTGATGCCCAACAGCGCCGGGATGAGCAGGAGCCACCCGACGGCCGGCACGCGGAAAACACCCTGGAACGCGCCGATCGCCAGGGCTCCCTGCAGCACCTGCCAGACGATGATCCCGGAGCGCACCCACGGCCGGCGGTTCCGGAGGCCGACGAACAGCGCACCGAGCCAGAGCGCCGCGATGGCGGCGAGGATCGTCAGCGCGATGCCGGACGCGAGGCTCGAGGCGGGCGCGACGGCCAGTTCGACGACGAGGACGATCGTCACGACGACGAGGGCGGCGAACTCCACACCGACCACCACGAGGAGCGCCACGAGAGCCGGCGACCTCCGCTCGGCGGGGTCGGACTCGTTCGGGGTGGTCTCGGGCACAGCATTCCTCCAGCGTCGGAACCCTTGATTTGGCCCTACCAGTATGGAACGATATTCGAGGTCGTTTGGACGGCACGATGTGGTGTGCGTCTCCCGTGGTTCGACGCTCCTCCCCCGAGCGTTCTGCGGGCGTCAGACTCGCTTCCAGCGGACTCCTCCCCCACGGGTGTCCCCTCGTGCCTCGCGCATGCTCAGCGTTCCGATCCCCGAACCGCGGCCCCGGCCTGCCGTTCGAGCATCGATTTCAAGGAGCACCACACATGGACTGGCGTGACCAGGCAGCCTGCCTCACCGCGGACCCCGAGCTCTTCTTCCCCGTCGGGAACACCGGACCGGCCGTCGACCAGATCGAGAAGGCCAAGTCGGTCTGCGCTCGCTGCACGGTCACCGAGATGTGCCTGCAGTACGCACTCGAGAACAACCAGGACTCCGGTGTCTGGGGTGGCCTCAGCGAGGACGAGCGCCGCGCGCTGAAGCGTCGCGCCGCCCGCGCTCGTCGCGCTTCCTGACGCTGCGCAACCCGCGCGCCCTGCGCGCCTGACGCCCGCCGCCCCTCGGGGCCGGCGGGCGTCGTCGTGTCCGCAGTGCGCGGCGCGGGGGCGGTGCGGTGCGGTGCGCGCTGCGTGGGTGCTGACCACACGTCGTGGGCCGAGGATCGCGCCCGGCACCGGATACCGCGCCCCGGTGCAACGGGGCGCGGTGTCCGGTACGGGGCGCGTCGCGAGACCTCCGGCCTGGAGGTACGGCGCAGCTCCGCCGGGCGGGCGCGGCTCCGTCGGGGCTCACTCCACGATCGCGCGGCGGCTCTGCGCGCGTTCGCGCCGCTCGTACGGGCTCTGCGCGCGTTCGCGCCCCCGTACGGACACTGCGCCCCGTCAGAACGGGGCGCAGTGTTCGCGACGGGGCGCGACGCGAGCGGTGCACTCCGTCGGGCGCCGAAAGCGGCCTGAGCCGCGCCGACGCCGCGCCGGAAGCGGCCTACGCCGCGCCTACGCGGCGCCTACGCGGCGCCGGCGGCGGTCAGCCAGCGGAACGGGATGGTGATCGTCACCTCGGTGCCGCTGCCGGTCAGGGTGTGCCAGTCGATCGTGCCGCCGAGCTCGCCCTGGATCAGGGTGCGGACGATCTGCGTGCCGAGCCCCGAGCCGACCTTGCCCTCCGGCAGTCCCACGCCGTTGTCGCGCACCTGGATGTCGAGGTGGTCGTCGGAGCGCTCGGCCACGATCTCGACCTCGCCGTCCCGACCGTCCAGCCCGTGCTCGACCGCGTTCGTGACCAGTTCGGTGAGGCCGAGCGCGAGCGGCGTCGCAGCCTCGGACGGCAACACCCCGAACTCGCCGGTCTTCTTCGGGTGCACGGTGGTGTTGTGCGAGGCGGCGACCTCGGTGACGAGCTTGAGCACGGAGTCGAACACGTCGTCGAAGTCCACCGTCTGGCTCAGGCCGCTCGACAGGGTGTCGTGCACGACCGCGATCGCCGCGACCCGGCGCATCGCGTTCTGCAGCGAGGTCCGGGCCTCGTCGGAGTGCGTGCGGCGGGCCTGGATGCGCAGGAGGGACGCCACGGTCTGCAGGTTGTTCTTCACCCGGTGGTGGATCTCGCGGATCGTCGCGTCCTTGGTGATGAGCTCACGCTCCTGGTGCCGCAGCTCGGTGACGTCGCGGCAGAGCACGATCGCGCCGATGCGGTCGCCGTGGTCGCGGAGCGGGATCGAGCGCAGGGACACGGTCACGCCCTTGGACTCGATGTCGGCACGCCACGGTGCACGCCCGGTGACGACGAGCGGCAGGGACTCGTCGACGTCGAGCTGCGCCCCGATGAGTTCGGTGGTGACCTCGGCGAGGGACTTCCGCTCGAGCTCGCCCTCGAACCCCATGCGGTTGAAGGCGCTGAGCCCGTTGGGGCTCGCGAACGTGACGATGCCGTTCGTGTCCAGGCGGAGCAGGCCGTCGCTCGCTCGAGGGGCTCCGCGACGGGGTCCGGCCGGTGCGCCGATGTCCGGGAAGTCACCGGTCGCGATCATGCCGAACAGGTCGTTCGCGCTCGCGGTGAAGTTGAGTTCCTGGCGACTCGGGGTGCGCATCTCGTCCTGGTTCGAGTGCCGCGTGACGACCGCGATCGGGCGCTCGGTGGTCTCGGCGGAGTTCGCACTCAGGCGCCGCAGCACCGGGATGGCCCGCACACGCGTCGGGGTGTCCTCGTACCAGTCCGGCTCGGCGGAGTCGACGACCTTCGCGCCGGCGAAGCACTCCGTGACCTGCTCGCGCCACTCCTCGCGGATCTCCTGCCCGACGATGTCGCGGTAGAAGAGCGTCGCCGCGGAGCTCGGCCGAGCGTGGGCGACGGCCACGAACGAGCCGTCCTCGGCAGTGGGCACCCAGAGGACCATGTCGGCGAACGACAGATCGGCGAGCAGCTGCCAGTCC
>Ga0153924_1000667_pt1 | contig 20590 bp, 26 predicted proteins | sample TSNJ008MetaG_FD_104709 | JGI IMG/M metagenome (GOLD analysis project Ga0153924, IMG submission 104709) | Attine ant fungus gardens microbial communities from New Jersey, USA - TSNJ008 MetaG | ecosystem: Host-associated > Fungi > Mycelium > Unclassified | place: USA: New Jersey, Wharton State...
CACTGACTGATCTGCTGATAACTTGGTGAATACTGATTGCCTTGAGATGTTTTTGGTACTGTTTGAAAGGTCTTCTTAAGGGCTTTCAGTAGTCATTTAGATTGTTGAAATCAGTTAAGTATTTACAAAGTTATGGTCTAAATGAAGTTTGTGACATATATTCTGGTGTCTATTTATATACTGAGATTTCTCCTGGAGTTACTCTGCTCCAGTTACTCTTACAAGGAGATGATGGGGGTAACTTTTTGTTTTTCCCCTTTGTGCCCCTAAAGTATATATTAGGATTACAAATCATAGAATCAACAATTAAGAAAACAAAAGAAATATTCCAACAACCCATTATGGCAGAGAGTGAAATAATGAAACAGGGTCCTCTTTTGATCATATAGCTAGTATTTCCTATCCTTTCTAACTCTTCTACCCAGTCATCTCTTATATCTATCTATTGAATCCAATCTTTGAGTATAGCTCAAGAAGCCTTGAAGCTAGTATAAGTGGCCTGCTCTTGAGGTTGGTATCTTTATTGATCTTCTTAGTTCTAACTTCCTTGACCTCTCTATCTTGTTCTCCAATACTTCTGATCTTCTTTCTTAGTCCCAGATGTCCTCTTCTTCCCAGATACCCTAATGGTATTGTCTTTGAGAGAACTGTTTTGGTATTTCTAATTATAATGGCTATTAAAAATAATTGCCAAGGTCTGATAGTAACTGTTATGAGATGACTCCTAGAAAGGAAAATATTTCTTGCATATTTATTAACTTGATAGAAAACATCCAAGAATACAATGCAAAAAAGATATAAATAGTATGGGAAGGATTATATAAGATATAGATAGTTCTTAGTAAGGGTCATATGATTGTGGGAGGTAGATGCATAGACCACCTAATATTTGTATGAGTATCTAGAGAAATCCAATAAGGAACTCTATTGAGTTCTTCCTGAACAACTACCTCAGTTGAGCTCTAAGTCCTTATGACTTTATGCTAACAGTAACTCTAAAGCCTAATCCATCAAGTGAAATGGCTGCCAAGCTATAATATTATTCTACCAGAGAAAACTAGCTTCTCTAAGGTTTGGGTTGTTTTTGAGAGCACTTCTAGAGGGGATTTCTGGGTTGTGTCTAATATAGAATAGCTGGACAGGCTCTATGAGGTTGGTATAGTAGTGGTCACAGCCACTATTCTATTACTTGAGTGGTGTATATGAGTCTAAGGCTGGAGGTCTAGTAGTTATAATCAAAGAGTCACTTTTACTACTCGAGCTGAGTTATAGTGTAATTTCATTGACAAATATCATGTATTTTGTTTAAAAAAACTGCCCAGCATGACAATGTTATGAATTTTTCTAGTACTTACTGCATTTTTGGACCTTAAACTTCATTAAGTTGACATTGCTGGAGCATATCTTTAAGGGAATTTAGATAAAGAAATCTATATAAAGGTACCTGATGGACTTGCTAAGAAATATGGGAATAATCAAAAATTTTGGAGGCTTAAGAAAGCACTATATAGGTTGAAACAAATAGGTTGACAGTAGAAGAAATGCTTATATCAGGTGATGACTAAGCTTGGCTTCACTCATGCAATGGCCAATGACTATCTTTATATCCTCTGGAAGTATGGTAAAATTATTCTGATGGTCTTGATCTATGTTGACAATATGGCTATCACTGGAAAAGGAATATCTGGGATTACTTTATTCAAGTGGAATTTGTCAAAGGATTTTGAAATAACAGATCTAGGTGAATTGAAGTTTATACTTGGTATCTTGGTCACTCAAGATCACTTCAATCATCTTATCTTTCTTAATCAGTCTACTTACATCATACAAGTTCTTATAAGGTTTGGAATACTTGACACAAAGCCTGTCTCCACCCCCTTGGCCATCAAATATGGTTTATCTATATCCTAGTTTCCATCTTCTGAAGCTGAACTAAATAAGTACTCAAGTTTCTCCAGAGGCATTCACTATCTATCATTGGTTGGCTTATTATTATATGCCACTCAAACTTACCCAGACATCCAATTCTCTGCCAACCCCATTACTCAGTTCAGTGGAAATCCTGGTATTCCTCATCTTGAAGCTACAAAATGTATTCTTTGCTATCTAAAGAGTACTCAGGATTTTTCTCTAGTTTTAGGACATCATGGAAGAGAAGCTGTTGATGTTGTTGGTTGAACTAACTCAGATTGGGCTGGTGATGTTGATACAAGGCAATTAGTAGAAGGTTTTGTTTTTGATGTAGCTGGAGGATGTGTCTCTTGGTCTTTGAAAAAACAGGTATCTGTTGCTACCTCCTTAGTTGAAGCTGAATATGTAGCATTAGCAAATACAACAAAGGAGGCAGTATGGCTTTAAACACTTCTTAAAGAAGTCAGTTACCCTCAAGCTCAAGCTACCATAGTGCATGCTGATAACCAGGGTACAATGGCCCTTGCCTGAAATCCTATTTCTTACTCTAGAGCAAAGCACATCAATATTTGCTTCTATTTTATTTGAGAACACATCAACAAGAATGAAATAAAATTACACTGTATCCCTACCCATCAAATGGTTGCCAACATCCTCACCAAAGCTCTACCTTGCAAGGCATTCAAAAAATTTCATGAAGCTCTTGGAGTTGTTAAGGTCTCTCATTGAGTGGGAGTATTGAAGGGTGCAACTCGAGACCAGTTTTGGTATTTCTTCAATAGCCAGGACCATAGTTAGTTTGATTCTGTCTTCATTTCATCACAAAAATTTTCCTATTAGTCATCACAACAATTTTTCATAGTCATATATAACTGTACTCACCATTCTGCTGAAGTTTGACTCATTTCATTTGGACTTCAGGCACTTGCCTGTTGATTGTTGAGCTTCAACCATGCACTATCTTTATTGCCCTGCCTCCTCTGTGAGTGTGTAGCAAGTTGCTCAGCCACTGTCACTGCAGCAGTCACAATATTCCTTTATAAGTGCTTAATCTAATAGGTTGCTGTCTGGATGGTTTATAGCACAGCAAGGATTATTATGGAATACTGGCTCTCATGGCCCATGATCAAATAGGTGCCAGCAGAGAACTTCTGTGTGTGGATAGACTTCACATGCTTTATTTGTTCTTATGTGTGTTTGTATGTAATCCTCACAAATCTTAATCCGCCGTTCTCATTTTGGCTTCAATCCTGGGTGAGTCGCAGATCTGCTCATGGGAGTTTCATCTTGACTGCTTGATACCTTATTTGTGTAGCCTTTTCCTTTCTCTTGTCGGCTATCCGTTCTGCAGTTCTATAGCATCTTTTATTAATCAACCAACGCTCCACTCCCTCAAAACCAATATAATAATGTCGGAGCCTCGCGACCTATCCTTGGAGTCAATTGAGGAGGAAAGAAGTCTAGTTTCTCAAATTCAAATATTTCTTGAGGCCTCAGATGAGGTCGAAATGGACATAGAAACTGTAGACGATTTGATGCAAGCCCTTTCACAGGCGCAGGTATCAGAAGGTACTGCGAATGGAGCGTCAAGTGACCAACAAAATGGCCCTGAACTTAGTTCACAGGGTAAAAATCCGAACCTCCATATTTGTATATTCACTTACGCGCGCACTGGGCCAGCATGGACAATGCAAGAGGTGAAGGCGATGCTCCGTCATCTGAAAGAACGTGGTCAGTGCTCGTTTGGAGGTGGCATTTATTCTAATTATTTAAGTTATGGTAGGCTCGTCTTCCTTCATCAAGGAGTATGTCCAAGAAAAAGACATCGCTATCCCTCGCCTTCTGGAAGCACTAGGTGTTGATCTAGTAGGTTCCCATACCTAATCTTCTGTACTTCTTTTGAACAAGAGTGTGATAGTGTCCTGAGCTGCGAAATTTACGGCCGCAGACCCTCCTTTATTTCTTGAAAGTGGCTATGTTACACCAGTATGCAGATTGCTGATCGCGCAAATTCTCAAAATTTACGTTCTGGCGAGGCTTCGGATGCGTGACAAACTCCAACAATACAATACAATCACAGATGCCTTGAAATTAATACAGAAATCTAAACGCGTCATGATTCTTACTGGTGCAGGTATTAGTCAGTTGACATCGTTGCTCTCCCATTGCCACTGTCTGACTATCATTTTAGGTGTTTCCTGTGGAATTCCGGATTTCCGCTCTCGAGAAGGCTTATATGCCTCAATCAAAGCGTGCGGTGACTTTGATCTCGATGATCCTCAGCAAATGTGCGAGTCCTACTCATGTTGTCGTTGAAATCTCATACTGTTTATCCAAATAGGTTTGACATCCAGTTTTTCCGAGAAAACCCCTCTGGTAAGGCTCGCTTACTGCACCAAAAGATCTGACCTGACTTTCATTTTCAGTATTTTAGTATGTGATATAAAATTTTCTTCTCCTATATCTGATTAGTTTTTTTTCCTAGCTCTTTTGCTCGGTAAGCTTTCATCCACCATCTTTGTATGGCATCCCGATCCTCTCAAAAGTCAAATATACCCCTCCAACTTTACACCTTCTATCTGTCACCGATTCATCAGATGTATGGAGATGAGAGGAAAGGTAATCGGGTTGATCTTTGAGACGAAAGGCCACTAATCTCGTTTCCAGCTTCTCCGCGTAAGGTACCGTGTGATCGAAATCTCGCCGGCTGCTAACTTGATGCCTTAGAATTACACCCAGAATATAGACACCCTTGAGACTCGTGCAGGAGTTCAACGTGTCTTACAGTGCCACGGATCTTTTGCAAGCGCCACATGTATTCAATGTGGCAGAAAGGTACATGGTAGTGAGATAGAATTAGAAATCATGGCATGCAAAGTACCCATATGTCATGTGTGCAATCCTGGAGCTAGGCCTAAGAAGCGCAAGCAAACTCGGAAACAAGCCAAAGGTCAATGGGACAGTGACGCCGAAGATGAAAGCGATGCACCTGACTACCCTGCTGGAATTATGAAGGTTTTCCTTTCATCGCAATCGCCATTTAGCTCCTGATCATTCATCAGCCCGACATCACTTTTTTCGGCGAAAAACTTGACGATCAATTTGATCGCGCGCTTGCAAAGGATCGAGATATAGTTGATCTCCTCATAATCATTGGGACGTCGCTTGAGGTGTCGCCTGTTGCCGAGATCTTGAGTAAGTGCAGTAAATGTCAAGTAACTTGTTCTTAACTCACCATCTCAGATCACCTTCCTCATTCGATACCACAGGTGGGCATCCAGCACTTTGGCATAGGCGTGCTCATGCCTGGTGGCACAGATACTCATAAATAAAACGCCTATTCGACACATCAACCCCGACGTACGTTTGGGGGAAATGTCGTGACTTGGTATATCTGACCGACCTTGTGTAGATAATACTTTTGGGAAATGCCGATGACATAGTTCTGCATCTCTCAAAAGAATTAGGTTGGGACCTTACTGCTCTGGATTCTGAACCAGCTCCATCTGTCAGTGTGAAGAAGCGTACATACACATCCACCCTTATTCTCGATCCAACTCAACCGGTTCGAGTGGGAAGCAGGTGAGACGACCGATGTTCTACTTCTATGCTATCCCATTGAGGCTTATCTCTATTGCCAGCCACGTTTGGTTATTCCGTGGTGCAGAAGGTGGGCCATGGCTGGAGAAACTTCGAGATGAACAAGCCCAGCGATTCGCTCTCACCGAAAATACCAACAACAGCCTGAAAGAGATGATTTTCAATAATTTACATGGCCCCGCCCTCCGAGAAGTCAAAAAGCAAAAGTTGAGATAACTCGAGGGGGGTTTTGAGAGGGGGGTATTGAGAGGGCTGTGTGGCGCATCTGTGACCTCGTCCAGAAACTACATGTCGACGCTTCAGACACGCTGGCACCATCAAGTTTCAGAACTGGTTCTCAATCTTACCGTGCAGATGTAGGAATTTGTGCTGATAGATCAAGGAATCTCATTCAATTTTCTTGCACCGTCCAGTCTGGATAAGTCAGATTGAGAAGGTATTTGATTGTTTATATGTGTATTCACAGTTTGCTTGATGATTGGGGATATTTATACCCATTAATCAACGGTCATCGTGTCGCAGTAATTTCTGACCTGCACGAGACATTACAATTTGTAAAAAAAAGTGCCAGGGATATCCTCACGATTCCGAGCTGGTTGAAAACGTCCTCATCCACACTGTTTTTCACTGCACGTTGCTGTCGATTAGTTAGCAGCCGCTTGTAGTGACCAAGATACTCGTCCCCCCCTCCTTGATTCACTGCTGTCGTGATCTCGTTCAACCTCTTGAGTAGAAGAACAGCATCAGATTTATCAAGAAGGTGTTGTCTTCCTGCATATGATAGAGCAGACATGGTCAATGGTCTTACGAGATGTAGTCCGGTATGCCAAAAGACGCACCGGATCTAATCAAAGGTATTGAATCCGTCAAAATGATAGCATACCATGAACGCGGAGCCAGTCCTTCGCTTAAGATAGATACAATAGATTTCGCAGCTGCTGCATAATCCATACGCGCGAGATGTCGATGCAGTTCAGCATACTGAGTGACAAACATGAGACGATGCTTGAAATTACAAAGAGGTGCCTCCAAGTCTAGTCCATCCAGCATGTCTGATATCTCTGATTCATGGCGAATGAAGTTTACAGGTCCTATTTAGTGTTGGAATAGAAGTTTACGGAAGAACATGGTGCGGATGATCATACCTGAAGTGATATAGTCCTCGAGAATATAGTCGACAACACGATCCAGTCCTTCTAAGTCTTGCCCTGAAAGCAAGTAGACAATCGCCATACTGAAATCGTTCCTCAAAAGAAATGTCTTCGCAGCAATCTATATCAAGGAATCAGTAAGGTACAAGGCTGGAAAACGGTTCCTACGTGCACGACAGATCGTTTTCCGCAGATACTCTCGCTCGTGTTCCTTACAAATCCTGTCTAATTCTTCTAGAACAGCAACTTCTGCAGGACCGGTAGTTGACGCAGCTTCATCATCATTTTTCGCCGTATCTGATCTGAACCCTGCAGGGATAAGGACAAGCATCTCATCAGCTTCACGTTTTCCAATTTCGTCACATGAGTACATGTATCCTGCCACGATCCGCCATAGACTTGAGTCTGAACGTAGGGATCTAGCATAAGAAAGTACATAATGATCTCTCAGAGAAAGGCCGGAACTTTGTAAGGTAGATTTAATGAGAAATTAGCAATAAGAGGAAGAGAAAGAGGCTCACTTGGGGATGACTCCATTTCCGATCAACTGCAGCGGAACCATGAGATCGATCAGATGGGCGGATAACCAAGGATCAAGTGTATGTGCACATTGCAGTGCTTTCTTCAAGTCTCCAGAAATCAGCGCGATGTACAAGGACTCTTCAACGTTGTTTGAGTTAGAAGGCATAACACGTAGAATCTGTGCTACAACGCCACTGTCGAAACGATGGTCAGCAGTACGCACTCTATTCCCAAGGTCTCGAAGCTCACGGTAAGCTTTGTCTCCTCGTCCTCCAGTCTACGAACATCCCCCATGCGGAAACACCTTCCTTCCAATCGCCTTTAAGCTCCGTTTTGATGATTCGCTTGAGCACTTGAGATTCACCCTCCAGCAAGCTGACAATATCACTCAATTTCTCCCACCAATCTTCTCCCCCTTTTGAGCCGAGATGAACAGTTCTTTCCCTTTCAGGTATTTTATCCATCTCTACACGAAGGGCTTTGACTTCATCCCGCCACTGGTGGGCAGCAAATACAAACTTTCTCTCAGAGGTAAAGTTCCGGAGATGAGGCTGATTCATCACAAGTGGTTGCAAGAGTTTGACCATGTCTCGGAGTCCAAGAGATGGATGACGCTCAAGAACTTGCAAGAAACAGGATGATGACCCTGTAAGACCGCGGAGAATACATCTGCGAATTGAATACCCGACTCCATGAGCAGCGACGAACACAGTGAATGGTGATACCCACTTTGTCAAATACGACCAAAATACCTCATTCTCCCAGGGCTTCTCAAGTTGATTCAACATATTCCCTTGCTCTGTCGGTGGCTCGACAAAATGCATATTCATCCAATCAACTAGTTCCTCGGCAATTGGCACATTCTCATATCCTTCCTCGGGCATGTAAAGCATGACGAACAGCGAAATGGCCGAGGAGAGCATTCGAAAGTGTTCCATTTGAGGTTTTGAACGGTTGATACATGACTACATAAGACACATTAGGAATTGCGCCACAGTAGAGATGAATGAATACGGCATACACAGGCACGAGACAAGTGTTCTTGAGCGAGTCTCGCGTAGTCAAGTCCAAGTTCTCTCAACGCTTTAGAACCATCTGATGTCTGGAGCCTATGTCAAATTCTGAGCTCAACTCCATGTTTTGAGTTCAGTTGACCTACCATTCTTCACAATCATTTTCAGCATTCTTCATCAAGTCTTGAAGTTCCGAGAATACCGAAAAGAAATCTACTACAAACTAGGCCTTCTCGGACACTTGATATCGACCGGAAACTATAGGCACGCACTGATCGCCTTTCCGTGGAAGAGTATATGGGTTGTTTAGCCTCGGAGGAATCTGTTTCTGCATCAGATTTCTATTGTTTACATCGAGTCAGTGTGTCACTCCAAAGACTTGAACACTGTTTCTCACAGATATCGCCAAGGAGGTATCCGAGGGTGATACAGCACTTGATGTTGTCGGCCCCGGCCCAACAGATTTATCGACTCGATTAGGTTTCCTTAGAGAAGGGCGAAGATTGATATGTTGCTGAGTAGTCATAATGTCAGTAAGAAGGAAAACAAGAATGATATTTTATCGTTCCGTTTCACGAGGATGGAACAATAAGCTTTAAGGTCATGTGATTTTACCTTTTTGGGATTCAGGATTTCTATTCCGCAACAAGCAAGCTAGTGCTAAGATGCGGAGGCCCTAATCAGGGCCCGGCATTCGGGCGTATCTACAGAAGGCGTAAAGCCAGAGGAGGAGGGGTGTGGGCGAAGTAATGTGATTATATCAACAAAGTGGCCGCCTCACTCATCAATTCTCGGATATATACAGCTGAGACAAACTTAACTACATACATGATCACAAATCACCTTTCCATCATATCAAATCCATTTATTGAGCACCATAGACGTCATTTACAGTGACTCCACCCCGTCCTTTCGTGATCTTTGACTGAGCCCACCTATACAGAAAATATCAGAAACGAAAACCTGGAGGAGTTGAAAGCATACTTCTTAATCCTAATGGACTCAATAGCGATGAACCCGGTAGTATCAGTAGGTTCGAACCCACCCAATTCATCCATAGAAGATTGGGCTGCATCGTAAAGACCCTATGACCAGTCAGAGTTAAGCATAACCAATTAACATCATAGTCCCGAGAATGCAGACCTCATCACTCTCACGACCTTCAACGACGACGTTACCCTTGTAGAGCTTCAGTCTGACGATACCGTTCACAGTTCGTTGGCTTGAGGGGATGGAGCTAGTGATAAATTCACGTTCGGGTGAGAAGAAATGTCCGTTGTAGAGAATTCGGCTGAAGGCAATAGTGGTGAATTGATCACGAAGCGCGCGAACATTGCGGTCAAGGGTAAGACCCTCGAGATCCATATGAGAAACACGTAATATAGTTGCTGCAGGAGACTCATAGCATCCACGGGATTTCACACCGATGAATCTGTTTTCTACGATATCAATACGTCCAATACCGTGTTTCCTAGCGAGAGCGTTTAATGCGTTGAAGATATCAACAGCGTCGGTATGTTTTTTTCCGGACTGAGAAACCAGAACCTTGACCGGTAAACCGCATTTAAATTCAATGGAAATTCGCTCAGGCTCCGATGGTGCATTCTCAGGAGAGGTAGTCAACTTCCACATATCATCCGGAGGGGTGACATTAGGATCTTCAAGGATACCAGCTTCATAGGAGATGTGAAACAGATTCTCATCCGTTGACCAGGGCTTTGCAGCTGTTTGCTGGACAGGAATGTTCTTCTCAGCTGCAAATTGAAGCAGGGCCTGACGACCAGCGAAACGGTTATAGAACTCTAAAGATTTCGTCAAGTAAGCTCAACTTCTGACGAGGGTTCAAAATACCAGGAATTCGCCAAGGTGCGATAACTTTGATATCAGGCTTGAGTCCATAGAAAGCCAGTTCAAATCGCACTTGGTCATTGCCTTTGCCAGTGCAGCCATGAGAAACAAAACTAATAATAGAATGTCAATAATCTTTCCATGAAAACGGGATGATGTCAAAAATACAAGAGAATCTCCAAACATTACTCACTCGCAACCTTCCTTGTCAGCAACCTCAATCATTCCACGCGCAATCACGGGGCGCGCGAGTGATGTTCCAAGAAGATAAACATTCTAAAATCGCCGAAACAGATCTCAGTCACGACAACGACCGAGAGATATGATCGCACCTCATAGATACAGTTGGTCTGTACGGCAGGATAAATGAGCTCAGTCACAAATTCACGCTTAAGGTCCTGCCGCGGAGTATGGCATTTATATCTACAGGTAAGTACGGAACGACTCACAGCTAGGAAGAACTTCTTGGCTCCGACCCTCAAGGCTTTGACTTCAGCGGCCTTGAAATCCTCTTCCTGACCAACATCAGCCATGAAGGCATAGACCTCATAACCTTGCTCTATAAGCCAGGCCAGTATACATGACGTATCTAAAACCGAGCCAAATGAGTGTACTATCAGTGGAGAGAAAAGCACGTTACTAACCAAGACCTCCAGAGTAAGCTAAGAGGACACGCCCACGGTGCTCAGACATTTTTTTCAGCTGATAGGAAGGGGTAATCAAAGTGAAGGAGTCAAGTAAAAAAAAGGAAATTTATACATGCATTTGATGCTTCGATCGATCTTTGTTCCGGGCGTCTATCTTTAATCTGATTGGTCGAATACATATCACACGCCCTTATAGCTTCAAATGCAATCCTATAAGTATTCATTGTGAGATCACCAAGAAAATTCGGAGCATTTTGAAGACTTCCGGATGTTACATTCCAAGGATTCCAGACTTGGAAGGGCCAACGCATGCTGCTGAATACACCTGAGAAGCACTGGATCCGAGATACTAAACAAATTGAGGGGGCGATGAATATTTTAGGGGGACGAAAGATAATGCCAAGGATTGATTTTTATCAAGAGTTCTCTTGTCCATGGTCAAATAACTCACCGCTGGTTCTTAAATACATAAATATCAACTATATCTCTGTCTCTCACGATTGCTCCATTGTATATGTTTATAGCAACGAAGTTGTATCGTTACAGACGACAAATAGCTTTGCAGTACAATCCATCATAGACCAATAATCGACGAGAACATCTCTGTCCGAATCACCCCAGCAAATACTCTACTCACCGCCACAATCGCATGCAACAAAACTAACAATCATCGTTCGAAAGCCTACTACTTATTCCACTACATCGCACCAATACGAGTGTGCGTAGGGTATACATATACTCATAGATATCAAGAAGAAAAGAGACGAGAGGGAGCAAATAACGGGAGAGGAAAAAAAATATACACACTAAAATTACAGAACATACGTTGGCATAGTATACCCTCTGCTGGTACCATCCACCAAGTATATGAAATAGCTACTATCGACTAGAAAAAAAAAAACCACAACACAAAAGAGCGAAAGAAGTGAACAAAAAGGCTCGTAGACACCAAAAAAGTAGGTGCATCCATCTGCTCATCACTGAAAACAAGACATGGAACTAAAATAAAGACTTTTTCCATCCAATGCAAAACAAGTGATGTCCAAAGTCCTCCAGAGGAGACGTCACACCAGGAAAGGGAAAAAAAACATGAAGCCAAGTAGCTTGTGCTTCCTGAACTGCGACCCGGGGAGGGAAGCATGCCAAGAATGACAAGAAAAAGAGCGTCGGAAGCACAGTATCAATCGTGCTGCCAAATCAAAAGCGGAGTGTAAGGGATGAATGAGTGTATCCCAAGAAGGTCGACACAAAGATGACAAGGAGGGGATTAGACTGGACAGCATGTAGTAGGGAAGTCTAGGCTGTGAATGCCAAATTCCAGCCCACTACCCCAGTTTGATGCAAAACGAAGACAGTTTGAGATCAAGAACCTTCCGTTTCATCAATAAAAATATCCACATAATGGTTTAGTATCGTCTCAATCGCCTGACAAAAAAATACGGTAAGCTATCCAGGTGACTCCACAATTAAATCATGGAAAACCAACCAAATTTTGATGATGTGTATCTGGCATTGGCGAAGTGATTGCCCCAGGTGCGGAGGGCATAGGCTGACCAAATAATGTAGGCCCTAATACAATTGCAAGATTTTGCATTGACATCTGGTTTTCCAACGCGTGTAGGTTGATTCTATGGATGGCGAGGAGTCAGTGACGTCGGTCATAGTAATAGCGAGGGCTACTATACCGATGTAGGTGACCCAAGAAATACTTTAACGTTGAGTAATTTGGATCCGGTAAATCATTCACGCGTTCATGTAGCCGTATCTGCCTCAGCCTTTCATTCTCAATTTCTGGACAAGAAACTCTCAGTTTCGAAAAATGGAAAAATGAGGAACAAGGACAAACTAGCAGCCTCAATGAACCCCTGGTGCAACCCATATGTCAAAAGCGGCTCCGGCAGCTCTCTCAGCCACATTTTCATCACGCTCGTCACATTACTAATCTCATTTTCACTTGCCCACTCTTGTCCGTCCAAATCTACCGAGTCCAGATCTGTTCATCCAGAACACTAAGCAGGAAACCACAGCCAATTCTCGATGCAGACAAACCTTTATCCAAGTGAGCTCTCAAAGCATGAATCTTCCTCATCGTCCCACTGACCCTATACACCCCTTGAATACTTATTCCATGCCTCTCTATCGCCTCACAGCATTTCACCATTATAGGTGGTACCTCTACATTATCCCTAACCATTTGTTCAGCTAAATCAACACCGAACGTCGGCCGACCTTTATCTGAGGGTGGTGTTACTCCATTGGTACCGGGCTGAAATGTTTGATTTGGTTGTTGGGAGGCAGAAGCGGTGTTGTTGGTGGAATTGAGATTGAGAGGAGCGTTAAGGTTGATGGGTACAATCCCAGCATTGGTTGATGTGCTGGTCGTTGTAGTGCTAAGAGGTGTGCTGCCGGGCACGATGGAAGTTGGAGGAGAGCGATAATTTTCGGGGTAGTGCATTGGTAGTGGTGGAAGCTATGATACCCTAAGTTACTCTGCCCTCGAATTAGGCAGTAATGAGAACGTACGAATCCTTCTTCAGGTGGGCCCTCTCTTCTCGGCCCTTTCGGGGCAGCAGTTCCACGCGCATATACATAGTTCTGCATATATGTCTTAAAATCAGACCGATTATCGATCGTTTCTATCGTCGCTTTCAATCCCAATCCTAAACGAAACACATCAACGCTTGTGTATGCATACTAGGGCATGACATACCATCACCATCTGGGGGAATCAAGATCTGACCGTCACTAAGCACAATGCTCTCATACAAAAACGCATATCTCGTAAGATGGTATTGCGTTCCCAGATCAACCTCATCTGCACATTCTTTTAATGCCTGTATATCATCATAAAAGAAAGGACAATGACACACGCAGTCAAAACTCACACGCAATATTCTAGGTAACTGGAAATTGAAGTATTCCTGTCGCATAGCTTGTGTATCGAATACAGCTTTCCTGTACTGGTCTGACGCGGTAGAGACTCGAGCTCGAATATCATCCTCTTGTCGTTGAATCTAATGAAAACAGAAATTTGTCAAATGTCAGGTTTTCTTTCTCATCTGTTGGTTGCTATGTGACCCACATTGCCAGGATTCCTGCCTTTAAGCAGGAGACCTCCTTTGGCTACAGCTTTACCAATGACACGTTTCCCACCAGAGCCACCTGATCGACTTTGAACTCCGGTGTCTTTGAACGATTCGCCTTCTTTCTGAAGTAAGACTCGCTCAAGTTCTTCAGAGGTAGTTTCAAGTCGGTTTTTCCATTTCTCAGTGGTGGATTCGGAGTCTTGGAGTGCTCGTTCGTATCGAATTGCTAACTCCTTTGTCTAGTGTTCATCGTTAGTCGCGGGATTGCGGCAAATAGAATCATGAGCGCAACTTGTTTTCTGTTCTTCTCAACTTCTTTTACTAGTGTAGATAGCTCCTCGCTCATTTCGTTTAGCCGCTGTGCGAACCGAAGTCTGTTCTCGGCCATCATTTCATGTACACGCATAGAAGACTGCCATGCCGAGACAAAAGAACTAGACAGGGTAAGAGGGCATAGAATGGCATATAAGAGAGACAAGACTGACCCAGCTTTTCCGTCGTTCATGGCATATGTTTCAGACGTAGCACGAGCGATTTTATGGAGATTGCGGCCGTACTCATCCTCAATGGCTGCACGCTTTTTAAAAAATGCAGAGGCCTCCTAACGGTGTATGAGTTTCAAGTTGAGGACGACTGGGAGATGAAACGAACTCTGCACGACACGGTGCTTTGTTTGATTCGATCGAGCAGTAACGGCACTCCGCACTTGTGATGGCGAGTTAGTTTAGGCAAAACTGAATGCAGACGGACATACATCAAGCTCGCACAGCGCTCTAAGCACGCCCTCATCAAAATTGGGCTCGACAAGCAGCTGTTGTTCAACATAGACAGTCTGTAGAGGCTGGGGGTAGTCATTGGGAGTGCTGACCCTCGAGTGAGAGGTAGATTCGAGGCTGGAGCGGGGCGGCGGCGAAGGATTGTCTCTGTCGTCGTATGGGACGTCGGAGTCGTCTGTCTGTGTCTTCATGGCACAGTCAAACCAAGTCTACGAGTGAATACCAGGTAAGAGTAAATGTGCACGTCACGTGTTACTTCACCTCTTCTCTAATGCCCAGGCCAGTCTTGCGTCCTCTCCTCCGCTCAAAGCCTCCAAGGCCCTATCTCAGGACTATCAGATTCAGATACAAACCATTTCCTCAGAACGAACAGGTCGTATGGGGCTTTGCTGCCTTCAGGTTTCTCAGGCATATTGCTGACCTGAGACCAGACGCGTACGTGTGTCTTTCAGACCTAGTGGGTAGCTGCCTTCGTTTTAGCTCAGGTGGGCTCATGCTTAGGTGCAGGTGAATGCGCCATCTGTGCCGCATAAGAACACTCAAACAATCATAGAATGGATCATGAATGACCACTTGGAGAGGTTTGAACTCATCAGCGAACAGGAGCGAGTCGAGGGGAAGGAAGGATTGCATGAGACTTGGTACGTTCGGGCAAAGAGAGGTCATACGATTCCAGTCAGTTTCGCTGGTTGTGTATGGTCTTCGCTCTCACCCAGTCTCGCTAGGGTGTAGACATCTCAACCATTCGATTAACGCATCCTGGACAACTCAGCTCTCTCGTCTACGCTACCACCCCTGAAAACTGGCTTCTCATCAGTAGGCACTGTCTTTCCTTCCTTTCCAAACCTTTCATCCTTACGACCTCTCAGAAAAGAACAATGGCATACTACCGTCCACTCCAAACCTCCACACACCTCAAACCCGTAATCCTCGTTTCACCTATTTCGCACAAGACATTGCAACTCTCATCCCTCAGTTTTTCACCTCCTACCCCGCAAAAAACAACACTTCCGACGGTCAAGGGCTAGTCCAGTTGCACATTGGCATCAATGTCAAGGAAGCAATGGGTCTCGGTATCAAGTTCTTCAGAAACAAGTACGATCAGATTTTGACTACGGGGTTGTTGACAGGAGTCAACAAAAGAGAGTCGGGCAAAGTCCCGATGACAGTTTTCAATAACGTTTTTGTCGCCGTTGTTGAACGTGAGATGATGTCTCAGAGTATGAACAAGAATAAGCAGAAGCAAGAACAAGAACAAGAACAAGAGATGCAAAATTGTGAAGGCTGAAAAGCGGTCAACACGTGTTCGCATAATCCTGACCATTTTCTATCGCCGCCGCACATACGGCCTTGTGGTTGCACGCCTGCATGCACTCGAAATAAATGTTGCATGCAATGACAAATACTCCACCCCTCAAGCGCTAGTCTCGTTGTCGGTTGAGACCCCTAGCACTGCCCAACTTTGCTTCCTTTCACCCGTTGTATACTTACAGGCGATGTGCAAGACACAGGAACGAAGCTAGACTTTTTTTGCGCGGATTGAATGTCTCGACCGTACTTGAGACGACTAAGGCTATTGAACTTGCCAAAAAGTGGGGGCGGGTGACTTATGGTGGCTGCTATGTATACTTGCACCGTTGATTTATAGCAAATTGACCACATTTCGTATACTAGACTACCTGTATTGTCTCTCGATAAAAGGAACAATTCAAGCGCTATCTAAGCGCTACCCAGAACGTGCGGTTGTCAATGGCCGTTGCATCAGAAAGCAAACACCATTTGCTGTCCAAAGTCACACGAAAGTTACATTACATCTAAGTAATATCATAACGAACTTTGATATACATTTCACGCTTGTCAGGGCATGTGAATCGAATAAATATTTGGCAAGCGAGTCGTGTATACTACGTCTTGGATATCATTGCGGAAAACTATATATGGATTCTATTTCCTACGATACAGTGAGACACTGTAGTCGGAATTTGCCGCATATTTCCATGAGTCCATCAAGGAATCGAGCAGAATCGATGTTCCCTCTTCCGTCCGAAACGTCAGGATATTTGATCCTCATCTCATCGACACGAGGATGTTGTGCAACTATCACATTCAACTATATACACTTTTGGATGATATTCCCGTTGCCCAAAAATAACACGGCTACTACCAATTACAGACAAGAAATTTGAAATCTAGGCAACTGTCGACTCGGGATCAGCGGTAGAGCTTGGCTCAGTCGCAGCAGCCGTGCTAGTCGCAGCAGCCGAGCTAGTCGCAGCGGGAGCGCTAGTTGTGGAACCAGTAGGAGTATCTTTGCAGAAACCGTCACTGTCGGTGATGAAGTTGATAGAACCATCTGGTTGCGTCTGACCACCAGTGTTGGTCAAGGTATCCGTGTCATGGCAAGTTTCATAGAGGGAACAAGTGAGTTGTGGGCTCCCATTCTGAAGGATCATCATCAATTCCAAGTCGAACATAAGAGAGCGAACGGTATCACCTTGCCATTGTTATCGAGATAGCCTTTCGAGGACGGTTAACTCAAGTAATCTGAAAGGAGGAATATTGCGTACTGTTTGCAAAACTACAGCCGACTACTGTATCACAGAAATTCGTGCACTCTGGAGAACAATATAATGAGTGCAAGCACGAAGGAAGGTGTCAAAAAACGTGCCTGCGGTTGTGTTGAAGAGGGCAAATGTGATGAAATCATTTGCCTGAACGGCCGCTGTCTGGTTGGTGAAAGTTTGCTTATACTCCGGTGCTGCCTGACGAGGAATAACAGAGGCGCTTGCCAACGTAGCAGCAAGAGTCACCAAAAATACGACGTTGGCAGTGAATTGCATGGCGAACACAATCTTGGAGCTTAGAGGGGATGAGGCTTTGAGTCGAAACTAGGGGTCAAGGCATTCATTGCAACGTAGATTTATACTTATCAACGCGAGAGATGAGAACGACTTTGAACAAGATCCCCGAAAGGCACCATCTTTGATCCCTCAGTTTGAAAAGTGTGGAAACCTAATGCGAATTAGGATAAAAATTGGACTCTGACCTGATCCTATTTTAAGACTGAACTTTTGAGATGGGAGCCTTGTATTATTAGGATCATCAGCTAACTGACCATGCTCAGTCAAGTCTGAAGCTAGGAGAAATACTGTAATTCCGAGAAACTTGAGCCTTGAGCCAAAATTTCGTTGGAATAAAAATTTTCAAAACCTGGATCAATATTCTTCCAGGGTCCAAATCGTGAGCTTGCATGGGAGATATTCGATCCTCCGTTGCTTCTCTTCTATGGTACCTTGATGCCGACTGTCATCGGACATGGTGTACAGACGTAGACAGAATGTTCACGTTCATGAATGATCCGACTACTGAGCATTTACTTTGAATGAAATATAGGGATAAATCCTCGAGGGCATGTTCATATCTTGCCAATCATATCAAATAAACCTGAAGTTCTGATACAGCAAGGTTTAGGTCAGAGCAAGAAACTAATTGAACTTCCATAACGGCAATCTGATGGTGTGTAAGAGGCAAGACCTTCGGAAATCTTGAAGCCCGTGCTGAGAATATTTAGTGATGGGCACTGTCTCGTGATCAATCTAACCCTCGGATCCCATCAAACATGGATTGGCGCTTGCACATGTATGTCCTCGGCCCCTCTCAAAGGGTATCCTATAGCCGACAAGTCTGAACTCAGAAAAGCAATCCATACGAATGATCTGGAAAGGGAGATAGCGGCTGTCTGGTAAACGGAGGTCTACTGGGATCGAATCATGCGCTTGACGTGAGAATGGCTGAGGGAATAGAGAGCGGTTCCATTGACCTGCATCTTTGCCTCTGGCAGTAGCATATGTCGACGCCTTCTGAACGCTGATTTGGCCTCCACGCTCTTCGGCGGCAGTTAAGTTTGCCACCGAAGACATTGAACCGTAATCATTGTCCCAGCAGCCGAGGAGTTCTTGATCGCATATTTAGCGAACGGACTCCTACGCCCTATTACAACCGGAGAAATTCGAGATGGAGAAGCTGAATTTTGAGGTTGGAGCTGTTTCTCCACGAAGCCCGATACTCTTCACACACAGGATGAAAAATTCAATGCTTCCTGGGAAGCACTCAAGACACTGCTGTCAAACTGACTCCTTGCTCCTTCAAGCTCTGCGACTTCCTCAACATTCTTACCGTACGTGTCACTCGACACACTAACTCAACGTCAGACACTCCTGACTCAAATGTCCCGTCCTGGTCATATCCTACATCTGATTCGTGTTGTTCCCAGAGGCCAGATATGTATGTAGAACGTATGTACCTCAAGCAAATTCTTGATAATCTTCCGAGAATTGATGGGAACAACCCTGAGCGTGGTTGCAACACATTCCAACATGCTTACATCGTTGACCTGAAATTTCATGATATTGCCCCAAGAGTCAAACAGCTCAACAACTTATGGATTTACTTTTCCGGAGCACTGTATCTAGCAGAATACCCATTTGTCCAGTGTTAGATCTGTTGATTAACAAGAATATCAATATAGGTTACATTCCAGGCACTTGTCCAGATGTGACGTGAGAGCACTGTCGAGGCACATGAAACTTGATGGCACACACACTGGCCCTGACCATTCACAGTATCGCATTCAAAAGAAGTAAATAGCAAGATCAACATAGAACTTATGAGAAGAAATGAAACCTACCTGAGTCCATTCTTTGATGAGGTGGGATAGAATGTGATTGAAGACCGATCGATTGACTTATGCCGCTGCTTGAGAAAAATGAATAGTGGGAAGACTTCAGGTAGGGGCCAAGGCCAAGAAGTGACTATGAAGACAAGGGGAATGCTTTGTCACTGCCAGAGTCTATCCAATTCACACTTCTTCAGAAATTACTTTTGCTAACCAGTATGGCAGATTTCTAGTGCAAAGGTAGAATAAAATATAAATATAACTCAGACATCAACAGGTAAGTCAACTTATTAGAAATGCAAACTAGATTATGTTTAGAAAACACTTCAGTGTTAAGTATCAGGAAGGTGGGGAGCAGTGTGTTATGAGATGGTTCCTAAGAAGAAAACTATTTTCCATGCATTTGTCAATCTGATAGGAAATGTGAGGGCAACCAGAGTGGAGCTTCCAGGAGAATCCTCAGGTTATAATTACACTCCAGAGTATATTACAACTCACCTTCCAGGAGAATCCTCAGAGAATAAGATGAGGCTCCTAGAAGGGTACTCTATACTATATATACAAGTACCCTTAGCTACAGAACATTCTAAGGGTTAGGGTCAGAAATGCAGGAGTAGGCAACTAATTAAATGTTATGTAATTATTATTTAATTAGTGCAGGGTCACTCTAGTAGGCTACCACTAGTGTGTTAGGAGTATGACTTAGTATAGTCCCCTTACAGGAAATATCCAGGAATATAATACAGGAAATGTAAGGGTGGCCAGAACAGAGCTCCAGAAGAAACCTCAGTATATAAATAAACTCCAGGATATGTTTACAACTCACCTTTAGGAGAAATCTCAGAGAATAGGATGAGGCTCCTAGAGGGTAATCTATACTATATATACAACTCCCCTAAATACAGAATATCTTAGCAGTCAGGAACAGGAATAGAGAAGAGGGCAACTAATTAAACGTGAGGTAGTTATTATTTAATTAGTTACAGGATCACTCCAGCACTACCACTAGTGCATCAGGAGTGAAGTTTGGTGTAGTTCTCTTATAGGAAAGTTATAAATAGCATAGGAACTATCATGTAAGATATGTATAGTTCTTAGTAAGGGTTATGTAATTGCAAGAGATAGGTATTATGATAAATCCTCTAGGAGATGCAGAGAAGTATAATAGATAGAAAAATGACTTCTCTCTAGATAATTACTATAAAGTTGACTATCTCAGAGGAGATAATTATGAATAGGTATTCAACTCACTGAATAAATAGGAAGGGACTCAAAAGAAAGTATGGGAAGACTGGGCTACTGCTCTCAATGATTATGATTGGCTGATATTAATAGTGTCATGACTTGGCAAAATGGCTAAG